>BNJV01001523.1_pt1 | contig 298070 bp, 412 predicted proteins | sample 8540591 | NCBI WGS metagenome assembly BNJV01 (sample SAMD00202457, study PRJDB9452) | human saliva metagenome | host: Homo sapiens | reverse complement strand
AATGAGGTCCTTAGCACTATTTGTGCTAAGGATTTTTAGCATTTAAGTTTTGTTAAATAATAAACAAAAATGGAAGCGGTTTAAAAAAAGAGCAAAAAAAGTATAAGTAAAGAGCAAGAACGTTCATGTGCCAAGATTATTAAAATGCTAAAAATTATTTATGGAAACGTTTTTTTATAACATTAAGGAGGGTATTATGTATAAACATAAAAATATGGAGAAGAGACAGCGCTTCTCTATAAGAAAGCTCACGGTCGGAACTTGTTCTGTGATTATTGGCGCTTTCTTTTTTGGCACACTTCAACCTGTTTCTGCTAGTGAAGTAGCTGGAACAGAAGTCGTTGCAACTGCAACGGAAAATGCGCCAAATCATGAAGCTGTACAAAAATACTGAGGAGAAATCAGGGGAAGCGGTATCTGAAGTAACAGCAGCAGACACGCGGACTTCTAAGAATAGCTCCGAAGAAAAACCGGTTACGCAAGCATCTGCCAAAGAAGGTACTGAAGCAACTTCTGAAGGAAGAACTGGAGAAGTAACCAATAAAGAAGAAAAAGCTACTGAAGCAACAGCAACTGAACATGTTGAAACGGGTAAAACTGAAACAGGTGCTAAAGCTGAGGAAGCCAAAAAGAAAAAGAAGATAAAACAGTAGAGAAAAAATCTGAAGAAGAAAAAGCTGCAACAGCTACTACTGGAGAAAATAGAGAAGCAACTGAGAAAACTGCTCCAACGAAAGAGTGGGATTCTTCTAGTAGAGTAAAAGGGAAAGTAGAGGTTGTTGAAGAAGGTGGTGTTCGTTACAATAAATTAACTTCAACAGCATCTAATGACAACGGAGCCAATGAAGCTTTATTCGAAAAAAACAAGGCTTACAAGCAGATGAAGAAGGAAATGTCAACATTGATTTAACCTTTAAAGCCAATACGGCACCTGCTGAAACTCGATTTGGTGTCTATCTAAAGTATAAAGATAATGACAACAATATCTTTGTAGGATACGACAAAGGTGGTTGGTTCTGGCAATACAAAGGACCAGGTGTAAACACTTGGTATAGCAAGACTCGTGTAGAAGCGCCTGCTATTGGTGAAGAAAAATCATCTTTCTATTGTTTATAAAAAAGATGGTCAATTAAACGCAACGAATAATGGACAAAACTTATTTAGTACTGAGGTTGTCCCAGAGGCAGTGAAAAATGCTTTAGCGGGTATCAAAAAAGTTTACTTAAAAGCAGGTACTTGGGGATCAGAATTAACTTCAGTATCGATTAAAGCTGATAACCAAGAAAATGTAAGACAAGATAATGAACCAAATAATCCAGTGGATGATGGTCTTGCTAGAAACGACCAAGATGTTCATTATGAAACGCTACAATCTGAAACATTAAAAGCGATTATTGATACTGCGTTTCCACGTGTGAAAGAATATGAATTAGATGGTAAGACATTAACAGGTCAAGTTCAAAAAATTGATAAAATGTCTATCAATGGCGTTTTAGTAAAACCAGAAGTTCAATATCGTAAAATTGACGATAAAACAGCTGAATATGTGATGACAGTAAGAAATGATGATGAATTCATCAATGCTGAGATTACTGTTAAATTACAATTAGTTGGAAACGAAATGCATTTTGACGTTACTAAAGTAGTCAATAAAAATAACGTTGAAATGGGCAAACCGGTAGACAATGTTCGTAAACTTATTCAAACCATTGAATTCCCTGGAAATACACTTGTTTCAGTAGGCTCTAACAAACAAAATGCAAAATTTGATGGGGCTCAAATGTCTACAAACACTCATAGATCTGGAGATTACCATTTAGATTTACACTCTGGAAAAATGAATGAGTATACTTACGGATTTATGTATGGATTTGTTTCCTCAAATGAATTGTCAGCATCAGTTTGGAGTAACTCACAATTCACTTATCAAGGAAATGACTTTGCACGTCTAACTACTGCATTACAAAGAGTTGAAGGTGTAAACTACTTAGGAATTCAAAGTTCACCTTATTGGTATCAACGTGCTTATAAGAATTTGGTATACCCTGAATATACTTTAGAATTACCAAGTTCAAAAAGTTGTTATTACAAAAGATTTAAATAAAGATAATGTCGTGGACTGGCAAGATGGTGCGATTGCATATCGTAATATCATGAACAATCCAAAAGGAGCAGAATCTGTTCCAGATTTAGTCGCTTATCGTATTGCGATGAACTTCGCTTCTCAAGCGCAAAAACCCATTCTTAATGACTTTAGATGGTATTAAGAAGATTAACTTTACACACAGATGGCTTTAGGGTCAATCAATCCTTCTTAAAGGATATGGTAGTGAAGGTCACGACTCAGGTCACTTAAACTATGCAGATATCGGTAAGAGAATTGGTGGGGTTGAAGACTTCAAGAAACTGTTAGCAAGAGCAAGAGAATACGGTGCGAAAAAATCGGTATTCACGTAAACGCTTCTGAAACATATCCAGAGTCTAAATACTTTAGTGAAGCGATTCTTCGTAAGAATCCAGACGGAACTTACATGTATGGTTGGAACTGGTTAGACCAAGGGATTAATATTGATGCTAGCTATGACTTAGCTCACAACCGTCTCCAACGTTGGAAAGAATTGAAAGAAAAATTAGGAGAAGGACTTGATTTCATTTATCTAGACGTATGGGGAAATGGACAATCAGGAGATAACTCTGCTTGGCCAACTCATATCATCTCTAAAGAAATTAATTCTCAAGGTTGGAGAATGACAATTGAGTGGGGTTATGGTGCGGAATATGATTCAACATTCCAACACTGGGCAGCTGACTTAACTTACGGTGGATATACACTGAAAGGAATCAACTCAAATATCACTCGATTCATCCGTAACCACCAAAAAGATTCATGGGTGGGAGACTATCCAAGCTACGGTGGAGCAGCAAACTATCCATTACTTGGTGGATATAATATGAAAGACTTCGAAGGATGGCAAGGTCGAAGCGACTACGAAGGATATATTCGTAACCTCTTCGAAAAACAACATTATGACGAAGTATTTCCAACACTACAAAGTATCTAAATGGATTAATGGAAACCCAGTTGCAATGAGCGACAATGGTCAAAATTATAAGTGGACACCAGAAATGGAAGTACATTTAACAAATGACAAAGGGGACGAAGTGAAAATTGTTCGTCAATCTAATGATCCAAATAGTCCAGATTACCGTAAACGTGTGACGACATTAAATGGCCGTGTCATCGAAAATGGTGGTAGCTATTTAGTTCCATGGAACTGGGATGAAAATGGTAAACCTTTAACAGGTGACAAAGAAAAAATGTACTTCTTTACAAACACAACTGGAACAACTGAATGGACACTTCCTGAAGATTGGACTGGAGATAAAGTATACCTCTATCGTTTAACAGACCAAGGAAAACAAGATGTTGTTGAATTAACAGTTGGCGCAGATCGTAAGGTTCAAATTACAGGGGACGCATACCAACCATATGTACTTTATAAAGCTCCTCAAGGCAAAAAGACAATGGTATGGAGTGAAGGATTACACATCTACGACCAAGGTTTCAACAGTGGAACATTAGATCATTGGGAAAAAACAGGAGATGCAGAACATGCAGAAATTGTGAAATCTCAAGGTGCAAACGAAATGCTTCGTATTCAAGGAAACAAAGAAAGAGTAACCTTGAAACAACGATTAACTGATTTGAAACCAAATACGAAATATGCAGTTTATGTAGGGGTAGATAACCGTAGTGATGCTCGTGCAGATATTACAGTTCGCGTTGGCGATAAAGTAATTTCAAATTACACGAATAAATCAATTGCGAAAAACTATGTTCAAGCACATGCTCATAACACATTGAAAAAGAATGCAACAATCGATAATACAAGTTACTTCCAAAATATGTATGTATACTTTACTACAGGGGATGATGTTTCTAACGTAACATTAGAACTTGGTCGTGATGCTGATGAAAAAGCAACTTACTTCGATGAAATTCGTGTATTTGAAAATAAATCAGTCATGTATGGTGATAACCACGATACAGGTTCTGGTAAATTCAAACAAAACTTTGAAGAGGTGCCTCAAGGAATCTTCCCATTTGTAGTTGGGGATGTAGAAGGGGTTCAAGATAACCGAACTCACTTATCTGAAAAACATGAACCATATACTCAACGTGGATGGAATGGTAAGAAAGTCAACGACGTAATTGAAGGGGATTGGTCATTGAAGACAAATGGTTTATCAGGATATGATAAACTTGTATACCAAACAATTCCTCAAAACTTCCGCTTTGAAGAAGGTAAAACTTATAAAGTAACTTTCGATTACGAAGCAGGATCTAATGGAGCATACTCATTCGTAATTGGTAATGGAGAAAATAGTCGTCGTAGTAAATTAACAAAATACGATTTAGAAAATACTTGGGAAAAATCTTCAAAACCTAAGAGAGTAAGCTTCTACGTAACAGGTGAAAAAAAGGTGGAAACACTTGGGTTGGTATTTACTCAAATGCTCGTGGTGCAGATACAAAAGGTGACACAAACAATAACGAAATCAACTTCAAAGGTTATAAAGACTTCATGATGGATAACCTCGAAATTGAAGAAATTAAGTTAACTGGTAAGATGATTGTTGATGATGCATTTGAAAAAGAACACACCAGTCGTTAACGGAAATTACAAATCAGAATCTCTAAATGCTTATAAAAGATGCAGTTGCTGCTCTATTAGAAGCTGAAGATGATATTAGTATTGAAGATGCAAAAGCTTTAGTACAAAGAGTGCAAGAAGCAAAAGACGCTCTTCAAGAAAAACGTACAACTCCTACTTGGGATGATATTGCAGATGGAGGAATTGAAGCTCCTTATGAAAATGTAGATAATCCATACTATGCGTTTGATAATAATCCAAATACATTGTGGCATACACCATATGGCGTTGACAGTTTAGGCCAATCTCTTAAAGTAACATTTAAGACTCCACTTGAATCAACTCGCTTTGAATATGTACCAAGACAATCTGGTGCAAATGGACGAGTGATGAGCGGAAGTTTAACAGTCATTGACGAAAATGACAAAGAACATCACTTTAGCTTCCAAGGTTGGAGAAATGATGCTAAGACGAAAGTTGTTAATTTTGGTGCTCCAATTAAAGTGAAGAAAGCTATCTTTACTGGTAATGAAACTTATGGGGACTATGGACATATTTCTGCTGCAGAATTACGTTTTGTATTACCAGTAGAAGCCGATACTCCAGTAGATGAGTCAGCGCTTAAAGCAGAAATCGATCGAGTAAGTAAAATTGACCGTAAAGAAGTGAAAGAATACTTAGCTGGTCTCATTGCTTATAAAGAAGGACTTGCTGGACAAAATCTATTGACACCAAATGCGGTTCAACGATTAGTGGAAGAGTTGAAAGAAGTGAAGGAAACGGAAGAACCTCAACCAAATCCGGACCCAGAGAAACCAACTCCAGATCCAGAAAACCAACTCCAGATCCAGAAAACCAACTCCAGATCCAGAGAAACCAACTCCAGATCCAGAGAAACCAACTCCAGATCCAGAGAAACCAACTCCAGATCCAGAGAAACCAACTCCAGATCCAGAGAAACCAACTCCAGATCCAGAGAAACCAACTCCAGATCCAGAGAAACCAACTCCAGATCCAGAGAAACCAACTCAGATCCAGAGAAACCAACTCCAGATCCAGAGAAACCAACTCCAGACCCAGAGAAACCAACTCCAGATCCAGAAAAACCAACTCCAAATCAACCAAACATCGAATTACCTCTATACGAAACAGAAGGTGTGAAGGTAACGATTGATAAGAAGACAGGTATTGCGAGATTTGAAGACGAAAATGGAGATACTCCAGTTGTTGTTGAAGTTCCAACTAAATACTTGGATAAGAAGATTAAGATGCTTAAGGTTGAAAAAGTAAGTGGAACGATTAAGAGTCTTGATGGAAAAAGAATACCAAGCTTATGAAATTACTTTTTGCAGCAAAAGATGGAAGTGCTGTAGCGGTAAATGGAGAAGCAAAAGTTACTTTCCCAGTAGATAAAGAAGTGGATAATGCATACTTTGTAACTGATGATAGAGAAACTGCTAGCCCAATTAAATTTACTAAAGGGGAAGGCAATTCAGTAACATTACATGTAGGTCACTTTAGTTTATATGCAGTAACATTTAAAACTGCATCGCCTGCTACACCAAGTAATCCAGTAGTTCCTTCTAATCCTTCAACACCAAGCAATCCGACAGCACCGGTGAATCCATCAACTCCAGATAATTCTTCTACTCAAGTAGATTCTGGTACTCAAGCAAATCGTGGTGGTGTGGTTGCTGCTGCAAATGAAGGTGTTAAAACACCTGCAGCTCCTGCTCAACAAGCAAGTGCTAAATCTGAAAAAGAAGCTTTACCAAATACAGGTATTGAGGATGCAACTCCAGGTCTAGTAGGAGCAATCCTAGCTTCACTCGGTGGATTAGGATTAATCTTTACGAAAAAAGGTAAAAAAAGAGAATAGGAAAGAAACAATCATTGCCTATAAGGGCCCACCTAACCAGCCCTTATAATCATGAAAAATAGTCTGCCCTCAAACCGGTTCACAATGTGAGCCGGTTTTCTCCTTTTAAAAAAGTAAAAGGTTGCAAAATATTTTGAAATAGCGTAAAATTTATCTATTCAATGAAGAGAACAACTTGTATAAATATACTTTGTAGAGAGTCGATTGTAGGTGGAAGGTTGGCAGTCCCTGTTTATAGCAAGAATCATCTCTTGGAAACTTTTCTGAAATACATGATAGATTAAGAAGGGTCGCTTAAATGGCGTTAACAATTTACCTAGGCAAATGAATATCATTTGTAAATATGGGTGGTACCGCGGAATTGATTTCGCCCCTGCTGTTTGCAGGGGCTTTTTTATGTTTTTAGGAAAAATGATTGTAATAGAAAATAAGGAGGAAATTTGATGAAAATGAAGGAAACCTTACAAATTGGGAAAACAGAATTTCCAATGCGTGGGAACTTACCAACAAAAGAAGTAGAATATCAAAAAGAATGGGAAGAAGCGGATGTTTACGGACAACGTCAAGCGAAGAATGAAGGGAAACCATCATTCGTTCTTCATGATGGACCACCATATGCTAATGGTGCACGTTCATATGGGACATGCCTTTAAACAAAATTTCGAAGGACTTTATTGTTCGTAGTAAATCAATGAGCGGGTTCCGTGCACCGTATGTACCAGGATGGGATACACACGGACTTCCAATCGAGCAAGCTCTTGCGAATGCTGAAGGGGTTGACCGTAAAAAATTATCGATTGCTGAATTCCGTAAATTATGTGCGGAATACGCATTACGTCAAGTGGACAACCAACGTGCTGAATTTAAACGTTTAGGGGTTACAGGTACATGGGATAATCCGTACCTAACACTTCAACCTGAATTCGAAGCAGAACAAATCCGCGTATTTGGTAAAATGGCTGAAAATGGCTATATTTACAAAGGATTAAAACCAATTTACTGGTCTCCATCAAGCGAATCTTCACTTGCAGAAGCAGAAATTGAATATAAAGACGTAGAAAGCCCATCTATTTATGTGGCGTTCAAAGTGAAAGACGGAAAAGGTGTTGTATCAGATGATGCGTCATTCGTTATTTGGACAACAACTCCTTGGACACTTCCAGCAAACTTAGGGATCTTCGTACATCCTGACTATGAATATGCAGAAGTGAAAACAGACAAAGGTACTTTTTGTAGTAGCCAAAAGAATTAGTGAAACTCACTTGCTGAAACTCTAGGGTTGGGAATCTGTTGAAGTAGTAAAAGAATTCCGTGGAACTGAATTGGAATATGCAACAGCATGGCATCCATTCTACGAACGTGAATCACTTGTAATGAATGGAGACTACGTAACGCTTGATGCGGGTACTGGTTTAGTTCACTCAGCTCCTGGACACGGGGAAGACGACTTCTACTATTCACGTAAATACAACTTAGATGTATTATCACCAGTGGATAACCAAGGTCATTACACTGCAGAAGCTCCTGGTTTTGAAGGAATGTTCTATGCTAAAGCAAATAAAGTCATTACAGACATGTTAGCTGAAAATGGTTCATTACTAAAACTAAGCTATTTCGTGCATAGTTACCCACATGACTGGAGAACGAAGAAACCAGTAATCTTCCGTGCAACTCCACAATGGTTTGCGTCAATCGATGCTTTCCGTCAAGATATCTTAGATGTGATTGAAAATGATGTGAAATGGTACCACCCATCTGGACAAGTACGTATTTACAACATGGTTCGTGACCGTGGTGACTGGGTTATCTCTCGTCAACGTGTATGGGGAGTTCCACTTCCTGTATTTTACGGTGAAAACGGAGAACCAATCATCACTCCAGAAACAACAGAACACGTTGCAAAATTAGTAGAAGAATTCGGTTCTGACGTATGGTTCGAACGTGAAGCAAAAGACTTATTACCAGAAGGATTCACACATCCAAGCAGTCCAAATGGAACATTTACAAAAGAAATGGACATCATGGACGTATGGTTCGACTCAGGTAGCTCACATGCTGGTGTATTAAGCATTCGTCCCAGAATTAACATTCCCAGCTGATTTATACTTAGAAGGATCAGACCAATACCGTGGATGGTTCAACTCAAGTTTAACAACAAGTGTAGCGGTTCATAAACAAGCACCTTATAAAGCAGTTCTTTCTCAAGGGTTCGTAATGGACGGAGAAGGCAAGAAGATGAGTAAATCTCTAGGAAACGTCATCTCACCTGCAAAAGAAATGCAAACAAAAGGGGCAGACATTATCCGTCTATGGGTATCTTCTGTGGACTACGAATCAGACGTACGTATCAGTACTGAAATCTTAAACCAAGTATCTGAAGCATACCGTAAGATCCGTAACACAATGCGCTTTATGTTAGCGAACACTACAGACTTCGAACCATCTAAACATGCCGTAGCGTTTAAAGACCTACGTACTGTTGACCAATACATGATGATTCGTTTCAATGATGTTGTGAAGACTATTGAAGAAGCGTATGAAAAATATGAATTCTCAACAATTTATCAAACAGTGATGAACTTCTGTACAGTTGATTTATCACAATTCTACTTAGACTTTGCAAAAGACGTTGTGTATATCGAACACGAAGATAACTACGAACGTCGTGCAATGCAAACAGTCATTTACGATATCCTAGTGAAATTAACGAAATTACTAAGCCCAATCTTAGTTCACACGAGTGAAGAAGTTTGGAAATACTTGAAGGAAGAAGAAGCTTATGTTCAATTAGCTGATTTCCCAACAGTCGAAAACTACGAAAACAAAGAAGAAGTATTAGCACAATGGGCTGAATTCTTCAAAGTTCGTAACACTGCTTTGAAAGCTTTAGAAGAAGCTCGTAACGAGAAATTAATCGGTAAGAACTTCGAGGCAAAAGTAACGCTTTACCCATCTAATGAAGTTCGTGCTTTATTAGACAGCTTAAACACCAATGTAGCTCAATTATTCATCGTCAGTGAATTAGAAGTGGCTCAAGAAGGCAGTTGAAGCTCCTGCGAATGCGGTTGAAGGCGAAGGCGTGAAAGTCGTTGTTGAACATGCTAAAGGTGAAACATGTGAACGTTGCCGTGCTGTGAAGATTGAAGTAGGAACATTAGAAGATGCTCCAACTTTATGTAATCGTTGTGCAGCAATTGTACGTGAACACTTCCCTGAAGCATTAGTTCCGGAAGCAGAATAGTAAAATTTTAACTGAGCCTGAGAAATTCGGCTCAGTTTTTTTGAATAAAAATCATATAAAAATCGGCCTTAAGTACCATGTTTAACAAGATGAAGAATGATACAATAATGCTATAAGGAGGGAATGCCATGAAACAGTGGTTTAGACTAGCAAAATTGAGCTTTTTTTATCTTGTTAACGTTTAGATTGGCGGATTATGTGGATGGCTCAATGAAAAAAGGGATAGTAGTAACTGTTTTATTACTTGCCATTTTCTTTTTGTTCTATTTCCTCGAGAGATGGAGGTTCAATCATTTTTTTGAAAAAACAAAGAAACCTTTGAAAAAAAGACTTCTACTAAAGTACAAGAAAGGGTATGAACAATCTGGACTTTCCAAACAGGATATTGAATATTTCAGACAAAAAATGGCGGTCGTAAAAGATCAAATCAACGAAATTGAGGACAATATCCAAGGGTATACAAAACTCAGAATTATTGCGAATCGCTATAATACTTCTATAACAATGAAGGATTATTTTCAGAGAGCTTGTAGCAAATCCAGAAAAGTTACCAGATGCGGATTTGTTTGTGCATACTTGTGTGCCTTCGTTAAAAGAAATGACAACAGCCTACCGGAAGATGAGTGAACAACCTGTTAAAAGGTAGTGAAACTTATCAAACGTTGCAAGAATTGGCTGAGAAAAAGATTGAACTCACTCTGTGAGAAGTTAGAAGAAGATTATTTACATTTTCCAAGAAGATAGAATTCAAAATTCTGAAGCAGAGATGGACTATGTCTCGAAAGATTCTAGAAAAAGGTAAAGGAGTAAAATAAAATGACAGAAGAAAAAAACTAGCATGGTAGATGCACTCATTCAAAAATCCCTTTGGGAGAGGATGTTGTGAAAAAATACAAGTTTACAAGATGTTTCGAGCTGATTTTCCACAAGAACAAGTGGAACCACAAAAGGCTTTAGTGGATTCATTGCCCGAGAAACAACAAGAACAAGCTCGAGCTTTAGCGAAACAAATCGATGAAAAGAATATGCAAGCCATTATTAGTTATGGTGCAGGAGCTCAAAAGCAATTGGGAGAGTTTTCGCATTCAATGCTTGCTCATGTTCAAAAATAAAGATACTGGAGAAATTGGGGATACGCTCAAATGAGTTGATGATGCGACTCAACGAGACCAGATCCACGAACGACTTTAGTGGCAGAGGACTCTAATATTTTCCGTAAAATCTTTTGGACGCGTGAAAGAAAGTCGATTTACGAAATGCAATCGAAAATATCAAGAAGTTGGATCTCAAGTAGATAAGATTGCTGTGAAATTAGACCATGAAAAAAATGGCTTATTAAATGATAATTTATCTCTTGAACAGCTCTATCAACGAAATAAAGATTTTTTTGAAGCATTAAGCATCTATATTGCTGCTGGGGAATTAAAAGATTGAAGAAATTGCAACAACAATTAATCCCTGAAGCGATGAAGAAAGCGCAAGAGACTGGAGACCAAATGGATGTACAAAGTCGTTAATGACTTTGCATCAGTTCCTGGATCGTCTTGAAAAAGAGAAATCACGACTTGAAATTAACGCGCCAGATGACGATTCAACAAGCACCACAAATTCGCTTAATTCAAAAATACGAATCAAACATTGGCAGAAAAAAATTCAATCTTCTATTACAACAACGATTCCTTTATGGAAGAATCAAATTGCGATTGCGATGACATTGCTTCGTCAAAAAGATGCGGTTACAGCGCAACGACAAGTGTCTGAAAACGACGAACCAATTGATTCAAAAAGAACTCTGAAATGTTGAAAGATTTCGACGATTGAAACAGCTCGTGAAAATGAACGAGGTATTATCGATTTAGAAACACTTCAAAAAGACACAACAAGACTTGATTGAAACATTAGAAGAAACGATCTTGATTCAACAAGAAGGTCGTCAAAAAAACGTAGAAAAGCCGAATATGAATTGACGCAAATGGAGCAAGAACTTCGAGAAAACTTACTAGTTTTTAAGTCAAAAAGAAAAAAACGAATCAAAGGAAGAAATGACGGGATTAGATAATGACAGAAAATCTTTACCTGTTCATTCCTGAATGAAAGGACTGAGGTAAAGATTTTTTTATTTTTTTCATAAAGCTAGTGTATGTCACATGTATGACAAATTCGTTAACAAAATGATAAACTCTGCCGTGAACCTTGATATTTTTGGCTAACATTATTTAAAAATAGGATGAAAGGAAAAAAATATTATTTTAATGAGGTGAAAAAAATGCACGTATGGGTCGTAGTTCTAGCGTTATTAGCATTAGCAGTATTTTTTTCTTATTCATTTCACTATTCTTAAAGGATAATCAAAATGAAGAAGAAATCGATGAATTAGCGGAAGGTTTATTAGAATTAAACCGTGAAGTATATTCATTAAAGAAAAAAATTCAAGAATTAGAAGGGAACAACTGTTTACAAAGGACCATCAGTTGAACCAACTTACGAAGAAGTTCGCGCTGCAAAAAGCAGCTGAAGTTCGTGTAGCTGAAAAAAACCAGAACCAGTAGTCTGAAGAAAACAGAAGCAGTGGAAGAAGCAACTGCAGAAGAATCTGGTCGCTTTACACAATGTAACTAAAACAACAAATCATTACATTATTTCAGCCACGGTAATTCAGTAGAAACAATTTCTGAACAATTAAACGTACCTGTTTCAACAGTACAATTGGTAATCGATAACTATTTTGAAGCAGATGCAAATTAAGGAGGAAGAACATGAGTAAAACGAAATTTCGTTCTTTAGGAATGGGCTTCTTATTAGCAGCGTTAATTTTAGCATTGGTTACTGTGATTTGGCCTTTAGTACCACAATCATTAAAAGAGCCAATTAGATGCAGTAAATTTGCCAATCGTTTCTGAAGGAGCAAATGAAGCAAGCTATAAAGCTGCTTACGAGTCTTTATTAGCTGAAAAAGAATCTGGTAGCAAAGCATCTTCAACAAGTGCAACATCTACTACACAAGCTTCAACAACTGAAGCAGCAACTACACAATCTTCAAAACCTGTATCTATTACAGTTGAAGAAGGCGAATCATCAAACGATGTTGCTGACAAATTAGAAAAAGCAGGCTTAGTTAAGAGTGCTAAAGAGTTCATAGATTACTTAACAACAAATAACATTGCTGATAAGATCTGGACTGGTACTTTTCGAAATTAAACCAGGAAGTTCTAATGAAGAAATCGCTCGTGCAATCGGAGCGTTACAATAATAGATATGAATGAGTGTTACAGTCGAAGGGCTGTAACACTTTTTTTTGATTTAAATTAAAAGTTTTCTGAAAAATCAGATGAAAAACTGTGGTACAATGGGAGTACGACTTTAGAAAGTGGAGTGAGAATATGATTGAAAGAAGTCAAGTAGATGTAAATCAAACATGGGACTTAACGCATTTGTTTGAAACAGAAGAAGCTTTTAACGAAGCGTTAGAAGACCTTAAAGGAAAAGTAGATGCTTTCCAAAAGGAATACGAAGGAAACATTACAACAGCACACCAAGTGAATGCTGGTTTAGCAACTTACCGTGACTTATTAGAACAACGCGGTAAAATTTCTGCGTACTGCAACCTTGCAGTGAGCGCGAATACAAGAGATAAAGAAGCACAAACACGTTCAGCACAAACACGTACAGTGTTAGCTGGATTAGATGCAAAATTAAGTTTCTTTGAATCTGAATTAAGCCAATTGGATGATGCGGTATTAGAAGAAGCACGCGCGAATAAAGAAGATGCTTTATATATCGAACGTCTCTTAGAAGATAAAAAACATTTATTATCAAAAGACGTGGAAGCAACTTTAGCTGCTCTTGGAAATACATTAGATGCAGGTTACCAAGCCTACAACGATATTAAATTCAAAGATATTCATTTCCCAGACGTAGAAGCAGACGGACAAGTGATTCCGATGACATACAACAGCTTCGAAGGCCGTATGCAATCAGAACCAAATACAGCGATCCGTCGTGAAGCGTTCAAAGTATTTAGCGACACATTACGCAAATACCAACACAGCACAGCTTCAGCGTATAACACACAAATTCAAAAAGAAAAAACAATGGCAACATTGCGTGGATTCGACTCAGTGTTCGACTACTTATTAGACCGTCAAAAAGTTTCTCGTGAACTATACGACCGTCAAATCGATGTCATCATGGAAGAATTAGCGCCACATATGCGTAAATTCGCACGTCTCATCAAAGAAATCTATCAATTAGATGAAGTTCGTTATGAAGACTTGAAACTAGAAGTAGATCCAACATACGCTGCCAAAGTAACGTATGACGAAGCAAAAACAATACATCTTAGAAGGATTAGAACCTTTAGGGAGAAGATTATCTCAAGATTATGAAGGAAGCCTTCGACAACCGTTGGATCGACTACGCTGAAACAATCGGCAAACGTACAGGTGCGTTCTGTTCATCACCTTATGGGAGCAAACTCATTTATCTTAATGTTCTTTACAGAAGATATGAATGACTGCATGACGCTCGCGCATGAATTAGGACACGCAGGTCACTTCCAATTAGCGTATAAACACCAAAATATTCTAGATGGTCGTCCAAGTATGTACTTTGTAGAAGCTCCATCTACAACAAACGAATTATTGGTTGAGTTCTACTTGAAGAACAAAGCAGGAGATGACTTTACGTATGAAAGCGTTGGATTTCATCTCAAATGGTCGCTAAAACTTACTACCATAACTTTGTGACTCACTTATTAGAAGCGTACTTCCAACGCGAAGTATACCGCTTAGTAGACGCAGGTAAGAGCTTAGACGCGGATACATTGAATCATTTATTCAAAGAAACATTGGCGAAATTCTGGGGACCAGAAGTGGTTCTTACAGAAGGTGCAGAGTTAACATGGATGCGTCAACCGCACTATTACATGGGACTTTACTCATACACTTACTCAGCTGGGTTAACAATCGGTACACAAGTGGCGAAAATGATTCAAAAAGATTCAAGTGTCGCAAATACTTGGGTAGAAGTATTGAAGATGGGCGGAACGAAGAGCGCAGAAGAGCTTGCGAAAGCAGCAGGCGTCGATGTCTCTACAGATGCACCGCTGAAAGATACGATTGCAACAATCGGTGGCTTAATCGACGAAATCGTAGAAATTACAAAACAATTGAATGCATAAAAATAAAGGTCAGCAAGGATTTTTCCTTGCTGACCTTTTTTCGCATTTGGTTATTGGTTTGACTGTGACACAATCAGTTGAACAGATCCGTTAATGGCTAGTTCAGGTGTTCCAGAAGGCAGAATAAAGGAATCTGCTTTTTGGATTGGGTACTGCGTTCCGTCGACTGTGAGCGTTCCTTTTCCGTCTAACACCGTCACAAGGTGATAAGTAGAAGAGAGGGCATCGCTGTAGTCACCGTTGATATCGTATTTCCAAACCGTAAAGAATTTGTTTTCCACAAAAGTCGTTCTTGTTCCAGTGTCAGTCGTCACCACGTGTTGGTTAGTTGTTGGGACACTGTGCGGAATGGTTGTGACATCTTTTGTTTGTTGGATATGCAGTGGACGAGGATTTCCAGCATCGTCGGTACGGTTGTAGTCATAGACGCGGTAAGTCGTGTCTGAATTTTGTTGCGTCTCAAGAATCACAATACCGCCACCAATGGCGTGAATCGTACCACTTGGAACATCGAAGAAGTCGCCAGCTTTAACAGGAACTTCGGTAAATAGCTCGCTCCAAGCTTCATTGTCGATTTTCTCTGCAAATTCTTCAGGAGTCATCGCCGTATGTCCATAGACAATTTTTGCGCCTGGCTCAGCTTGAACCACATACCAACATTCATTCTTTCCATATTCGCCTTCATGTTCTAGCGCATACTCGTCATCTGGATGCACTTGAATCGATAAGTCATCGGACGCATCGAGCAACTTAATGAGAAGAGGAAAGCTTGCTAACTGTTGCCCATTGAAGAGTTCAGGATGAGCTTTATAGAGTTCATCTAACCCTAGTCCTGCATATTTTGCAGGGCTTTTTATCGTTGAAATCCCATTGGGATGTGCGCTAATAATCCATGCTTCACCTGTCTTATCAGAAGGTAGAGTGAAGTTAAAGAGCGTATGCAATTTCGTTCCACCCCAGATTTTCTCTTGAAGTACGGCATTTAAAAAGATTGGTGTTGTCATCGTTGTGCCTCCTATGAAGAATGTCTTAGTGCAAATGAATTGAATTCAAATAGATCGTATCTGTGTCGGCTAATCGAGTACTCAAATGGAGTGCCATTATCTAAGTAGGCTACTTGTTCTACTTCGAAGACGGGTTCTGTCGGAAGTAACTGTAAGTATTTTTGTTCATCTTCAGAACTTGGCGCTGCACGCAAGATTTTTGTGGCACTCGCGATTCGTAAGCCTAGTTTGCCTTCGATATATTGATAAATAGAGTCTAATAGAACTTCTTCAGTAATTCCTGGAATGACGCTCGTACTCATATAGGTTTGCTCTAATACATACGGCTTCCCGTCGATGATGCGAAGTCTATGAATATTATAAACAGGACTTTGCACCGGTACTTGTAATTTTTCTGCAAGGAATTCAGAAGCAAACTCTAATTTAAAATGAATAATTTTGGATTCAACAGTAGAGTGTGTATCCTCAGAAATTTTCGTGAGTCCTTTAATATCGCGTTCTGGAACGATAAGTTTTCGCTTAGACGTGCCGCGAGAGAGGACAAAGGTGCCTTGGCCGCGTTTTCTGAAGATAAGCCCTTCAGAAACGAGTAAGTCTAATGCTTTCTTGACCGTCATTCGACTGCTATTAAATTCTTTCGTTAATGTGATTTCATCGGGTAATTGTTGGTTAATGGCGTATTCGTTACTTAAAATCTTTTCACGAATCGCATGGTAAATCTGTAAATACTTTACGCTCATCGAATGTCATCCTTTCTCTAAACTAGCTATATTATAACAAATGTAGAATGAATAGGCAAAATCGACAATTTGAATACTATTTATAGATATTGTCTAGACAAATATTAAAATTGTGATATACTATACGTGAAAGAGCTTACAGAAAGGAGGTTAATTATGAAGAAACAATTGAGTTTCCCTCAAGGGTTCTGGTGGGGTGCTGCTTCAAGTGGACCGCAGACAGAAGGACAATTCGATAAGGCACATGAAAATGTGATGGATTACTGGTTTAGAACTGATCCAGAAGCTTTCTTTAATGGCGTCGGTCCAGATGTGGCGAGTGATTTTTATCATACGTATCCTGAAGATTTTCGTTTGATGAAGGAGATTGGATTTAATTCATTCCGTACATCGATTCAATGGAGCCGTTTGATTAAAGACTTCGAAACGGGTGAAGCTGATCCAAAGGCTGTGGAATTTTACAACGCTGTTATTGAAGAAGCGAAGAAAAACGATATTGAACTTGTACTGAATTTACATCATTTCGATTTGCCAGTTGAATTGCTTCAACAATACGGCGGCTGGGAAAGTAAACATGTCGTGGACTTATTCGTGAAGTTTGCCAAGACTGCGTTCGAATGTTTTGGCGATAAGATTCATTACTGGACAACTTTCAATGAGCCAATGGTCATTCCAGAAGCAGGATACTTATATGCATTCCATTATCCGAACCTAAAAGGGAAAGGGAAAGAAGCTGTTCAAGTGATTTATAATCTAAATCTTGCAAGTGCCAAAGTGATTCAACTCTATCACTCGTTAGGATTGGATGGCGAGATTGGGATTATTTTAAACTTAACGCCTGCTTACCCAAGAAGTGATTCTCCAGAAGATTTAGCAGCAAGTCAATTTACAGATGATTTCTTTAACAGAGTCTTCTTGAATCCAGCGGTGAAGGGAACATTCCCTGAAACCTTGGTGAAAAAACTAGAGGAGGACGGCGTGTTATGGAGTCATACTGAAGAGGAATTGCAGCTCATTCGAGAAAATACAGTCGATTTTCTTGGAGTGAATTACTATCATCCAAAACGTGTTCAGGCGCAGCCAAATCCAGAAGAGTACAAAACACCTTGGATGCCAGACCAATACTTTAAAGAGTATGAATGGCCTGAACGTCGCATGAATCCATATCGTGGATGGGAAATCTTCCCGAAAGCCATTTATGATATCGCCATGATTGTGAAGGAAGAATATGGCAATATCCCATGGTTCATTAGTGAGAACGGAATGGGTGTTGAAAATCGAAGGCCGATTCATTGGAGAAAATGGAGTCATTGATGATGTGTATCGTATTGAATTTTACGAAGAACATCTCACATGGCTACATAAAGCGATTGAAGAAGGTAGTCGTTGTTTTGGATATCATACATGGACTGCTTTTGATTGCTGGTCTTGGAATAATGCGTATAAGAATCGTTACGGATTTATTTCTGTAGATTTAGAAACGCAAAAGAGAACCATCAAGAGTAGTGGAAGATGGTATCGTAAAGTCAGTGATAATAACGGTTTTGAAATAAAAATTGAGGAATAAAGAGAGGAGATATTCAGATGAAAAACTCAAAATTTATTGATAAATTTGCCGCGTTTGCAGGTAGACTGGGGAACCAAATTCATTTAAAAACCCTCAGAGATGCATTTGCGACAGTAATGCCATTATATATTTTGGCAGGGTTAATTGTTCTTTTGAACAACACAGTATTTAAGTGGATTTTCCAAGGGGATACATTAACGAAAATTCCAATATTGGGGAATTACAATTGCAAACGGTACTTTAAGTATTTCAGGTATTATTATTGCCGTAATGGTTGGTTATTTCTTAGCGAAAAACAGAGACTTTTGAAAACCCATTGGCAGCATCAATGCTATCATTAGTTTCTTTAATTGTTATGATGCCAAATACAGTTTCTGCTGTTCCTGATGGTGCAAAAGATGCCGTGAAATATTTCAGGTGTTCTTTCATTTAACAACACAGGTACAGGTGCAATGTTCGCAGGGGTTATCGTAGCGATTATTGCAACAGAATTATTCATCAAATTATCAAACGTTAAAGCGTTACAAATTAACCTTGGTGACAATATTCCGCCTGCAGTTGGAAAATCATTCAGCGTATTACTTCCAGTAATGACTGTTATTTCATTATTCGGTGTCGTTTCAGCATTATTATTCAACTATGTTTGGAACAAACTTAATCTCAATTATTACAGTCTTCATCCAAGAACCAATTCGTCATATTGGTACAAGCTTAATTGGGGTAATCATTATTTACTCTCTAGGAAATATGTTATGGCTATTTGGGTATTCACCAAGCCGTTATTTACAGTGCAATTCTAGAACCATTACTATTAATTAACATTACAGAAAACATCGCTGCAGCAAACAATGGACAAGCGATTCCACACATCATTAACTTATCACAAGTACAAACATTTGCTTTAATGGGTGGTAGTGGATCTACATTATGTTTATTAGTGGCAACATTCTTAGTAAGCCGCAACGCTGCTTCTAAAAACGTGGCTAAATTATCATTTGGACCTGGACTCTTCAATATCAATGAACCTGTATTATTCGGTTACCCAATCGTTTATAACATTTCATTAGCGATTCCATTTATCGTAGTTCCAGCTCTTGGTATTTTAATCAGCTACTTAGCAACAGCTGCAGGCTTCATGAGCCCAGCATTTGTACAAGTTCCTTGGACTACACCAGTATTCTTAAATGCATGGTTGGCAACAGCAGGGGACTTCAGAGCAATTCTCGTTCAATTAGTCATCTTTGCACTTGGAGTTCTTCTATACATTCCATTTATCAAAGTACATGACAAAGTTGTTGAACAAGAAATGGAAGGTTAATATTATGAAACAAATTTTATTAGTATGTAATGCGGGAATGTCGACAAGTATGCTCGTTAAAAAGATGCAACAAAGTGCGACTGAACGTGGGATTGAAGTCTCAATCGAAGCGAAATCCATTACAGAAGCGAAAAAGAATATCCATGAAGCAGATGTTATTCTCATTGGACCACAAATTCGTTATGAGTTACCTGCAGTGAAAGAAATCGCAGGAGATATTCCAGTAGATGCCATTGATATGCGTGACTACGGAATGATGAATGGCCCTAAAGTATTAGATCAAGCCTTAGCATTGATAGGAGAATAATATGACAGAAGAAATGGAACTCATCTGTTTCCAGCTGATTGCCAATAGTGGTGCAGCAAAATCTTCTTTTGTAGAAGCGATTCAAGCAGCTAAAAAAAGGGTTGTTTGAAGATGCTAATGCAAAACTTGTGGAAGCAGAAGAAGCCTTTGTTGAGGCGCATAAAATTCACGCAGAACTCATTCAAAAAGAAGCAAGCGGAGAAAAAACAGAATTTTCCTTGCTGTTTATGCATGCCGAAGACCAAATGGCTTCAACAGAAATTGTTCAATTGTTAGCTCAAGAGTTGATTGAACTGTATCGTGACAAAGACACGAACAAAAAGTGATTTATAAGAACACAGATTAGCCTTTTTCTGCTGATCTGTGTTTTTTTATTTGACTTTCATTCTAGAAAGATAAAGATTCCGGAGAAGCTTACGGATTCTATAATAGCAGTAACGTGTTACGCATTAAATGCGAATTAGAAGGTGTAGAAAATCATTTCGTACACCTCCTTTGAGGCTTTAAAGGTGAGAGACTTAGGCTCGAACCGGTGCAACGTTACAGCTATTATGAAGACATCCGTAAGGCATCGAAGGAATCTTTTTTTATGTTGAGTAGAGACTTTCATAATAAACAGAATCCTTAAGAAATGCCTAAATCCTTTTAAAAATCGCGTAGATTCAATGATAAAATAAACTGACATCAACCGTGGAGGAATATATGGAAGACAAAAAATTATTAATGAATACATATACAGGGCGCGTATTTAATCCGCTTGAAATGGTGCCAGACAATGTTGCCATTGAAGATATTGCGCATGCCTTAAGTATGATGTGCCGAGGAAATGGACATCTACGTTTCTTTTATTCAGTCGGATTACATAGCATTAACTGTGCGCAAGAAGCCATTGCTAGGGGATACCAAACAGGAACGGTCCTTGCTTGTTTACTACATGATGCAACAGAAGCTTATATCACTGACTTAATTCGTCCGGTAAAGAATCAATTGCCAGAGTACGAAGTCATGGAAAATAACTTATTCGAAGTGATTAAAGAGAAATTCTTCTTGCAACATTTAGAAGAGAAAGAATGGGCAAAAGTGTGGGCGATTGATCATGAAATGCTCTCTAACGAATTGCCAATCATTTTAACGGATGAGCCGATGATGGAAAAGGCACCGTTGTTAAGTCGACCAATTTTGGAAGAAAGAAGCATGCGAGCGGTCGAACTAGAATTCTTGAAGTTATTTACCGAACTCTTTCGAAGCGTATCAAAAAAAGAAGTGAAAGAACTTGAAAACGCGCTCAGCAAAAAGAGAACTAGAGGCAATGACGCCAGGAAAACGACGTGCAGAAGAGAAACGAGTGGTGGAATGGCTCAAAGGAATGCCGCAATGGATTGAAGCAAAGACGGTTGCTATAACAATGCCGATGCGACTCGAATTCCAATTAGACTTAATTGTTCAAGAGGCAAGACTGGCAGGAAAGCAGCTATTTGTACCTGTGACAATGCCTGATAAGACTTTGGTGTTTGTGGAGTGGAATGAACAAACAACCTTTAAGCGTTCTGCTTTTGGAGCACTAGAGCCTGTGATTGATAGTACGCATCCGATTTTTGAAGTGAAAGATTTAGATTTAGTCATCGTTCCAGGACTACTGTATAGTACGAAAGGAGACCGTCTCGGCTTTGGGGGCGGATATTACGATAGAACCTTACAAGACGTGGAAGATTATTGCATTCTGTCAGTGGCGTATACGACGCAGGTGACACCTGTTGTTGATTGGCCAGTATTTGACACAGATATCCGAATTCCAACTATTATTACTAGTGAAGGAGTGGTTAGAGATGTTTAAGATTAACCCTTGGAAATTAGAACGTATGAAGAGAAATTTCAATGAGAACTTTAGCTTCACTTATTTATTTCTTGCGATTCAAGCAGCGCTGTTTATCGTGATGACGCTAGCGGGTGGCAGCACGAATGGACAAGTTCTTGTTAACTTTGGTGCGAAATTCAATCCGTACATCATTCATCAACACGAATATTATCGTTTCCTAACACCGATTTTCTTACATATTGGACTGGAACATATCTTGTTTAATAGTGTGTTTTTATACATGATTGGTCGTCAGATGGAGTATGAAATTGGTCACTGGAGATTCCTTGCAGTTTATCTGTTATCAGGAATAATGGGGAATCTTGCAAGTTTTGCCTTTTCTTCAAGTATTTCAGCAGGGGCAAGTACAGCACTCTTTGGACTGATGGGAGCAGTAGTCTATTTATCAAGAAAACATGGATACATTCGTTCTTTTAGACAAATGGGCGTGCAATACGCAGGCCTACTCATTATCAATATTATCCTTGGATTTATTAATTCAGCGGTAGATAACTACGGTCACTTAGGAGGACTCGTTGGTGGATACCTAGTGATGACGGCGATTAGCTTTAGAGGGGACCGCCTCACAAAACCTGCTTCACGCATTGCAGGAATCGTTGCTTATTTTGTTATTGCGATTTTACTTTTTACACTAGGAATGAAAGGGTAATGCTGTTATAATGTAAGCATATACAAATTTTCATGGAGTGAATAGTATGGAAAAGAAAATTATTGGTATTGATTTAGGTGGAACTTCCATCAAATTTGCGATTATTACACTAGAAGGTGAAATCCAACATAAATGGTCGATTCCAACAAATATTCTTGATGAAGGAAGTCATATTGTAGAAGATATTATCGAGTCGATTCGTCATCGTTTAGATTTGTTAGGATTAACGGCAGAAAACTTTGCAGGGATTGGAATGGGGTCTCCAGGGGTTGTTGATAGAGAGAATGGTACAGTCATTGGTGCCTACAACTTAAACTGGAAAACATTACAACCATTGAAAGAAAAAATCGAAGGCGCACTAGGAATTCCTTTCTTCATTGACAATGATGCTAACGTAGCAGCATTAGGTGAAAAATGGATGGGTGCTGGTGGAGACCAACCAGACGTAACCTTCTTTACACTTGGAACAGGTGTTGGCGGTGGAATTATCGCCGAAAACCGTCTTATTCATGGTGTAGCTGGTGCTGGTGGAGAACTAGGACATATTACGGTTGATTTTAGTGATAGACCTTTTGCATGTACTTGCGGTAAAAAAGGCTGTCTTGAAACGGTAGCGAGTGCAACAGGTATTGTGAATTTAGCACGTCGTTATGCTGACGAATTTGCAGGAGATTCAGAATTAAAAGCAAGAATCGATGATGGACAAGATGTGAGTGCTAAAGATGTATTCGATTTAGCAAAACAAAACGATCCGCTCGCATTAATCGTCATTCGTCATTTCTCAAAATACTTAGGAATTGCATGTTCACATGTTGCGAATATGTTGAATCCGTCCTTCATCGTTATCGGTGGTGGAGTGAGCGCTGCAGGAGAATTCTTGCTAGAAGGCGTTCGTAAAGAATATGAACAATTAGTATTCCCACAAGTTCGCGAAACAACACACTTACGTTTAGCAGAACTTGGGAACGATGCAGGAGTCATTGGAGCAGCTTCTTTAGTGCTTTTGAAAGATTAGAAGAAACATGATACAATATCTCTTGTCTTATTAAAATTATTTTTGAAGGAGTTTAGTCTCATGTGGTATATCGTTTGGGCTTTATTTATGGCCTATGGAATTTACTTTATTTGTATTAATTTGGATGCGTCAATCATGCTGCTAAAGTGGTTAGCGCTGAAGAGTTTGGAAAAGGATTTACGTCATGGACAATTAATTGATGTACGTGAAAAAGATGAATTTCAAAGCCGCTCATATTTTAGGAGCGCGTAACATTCCATATTCTCAATTTAAAGAACGTTTACATGGAATTACGTAAAGACCAACCAATCTATTTGTATGAAGAAGGGCGTATCTATTGCAGGTCGTTGTGCTTATCGTCTAAAGAAAAAAATGGATATACAAATATTTATATTTTTAAAAACATGGTTTTGAAGCATGGAATGGAAAAGTGAAGAAAAGAGAAAACTAATATGAAAAAGAGCTAGTTCAGTTGAACTAGCTCTTTTTTTTATTTAATCTGTATGCTGTTTTCTGTAGTCCCCAGGAGAAACACCAGTCTTTTCTCTTTAAAGATTTTCGTGAAATAAGAGTAATTATCATATCCGACTTCAGAGGCTACTTGTGCAATAGGCGTTTTCGTTTCTGATAGTAATTCTTTAGAAGCATTGATGCGTTTATCCGTAATATATTTGACCAAAGTTTCACCTGTTTCTTTCTTAAAGATTCGAGCTAGGTGATCCGCGCTAAGATAAACCATATCAGCCAAAGTGCTTCGGCTTAAAGTCTTCTTTGTAGTGATGGTCGATATATTCGATGATACGTTGGATGCTATTTTTTTGATTCTCTGCATCTGTTACGAAATTTCTCGCATGAGACCAATAGTAAGTGAAGTATTCCCCAAAAGATTCAATCGAATGAAATTTTCTTTGGAATAGAAAATCATGCTGAGCATTTTGAAATAGCTTATGTGCTGAAATCCCGTTTTGGTCTAAGTAAATCCCGATTTGTTGCGTCCAGTCCAGATGTAACTTTTGTAAGATGACTTTTGGTATCATTCCGTTTGAAATATAGTGTAAGAGACTCTTTGTTAATTCGGATTCGTCTAATGAATCCGAGAAGGTGATGGAGTTGATTGCAACTTCTTTTTTCTGTAAAACGTCAACGTCAGAAGAAACTGGGATAATAGTATTCCAATAAGGAACTTGTTGCCCTGTTGCTGAGTAGAGTTCTTTAACCTCTTGTAAAATAGTTTTACATTGGAAGCAACTTTTGAACGTTAAAATTGAATTGCGATGTAATTTATTCAGAATTTCTTGTTGGATTTTTCTTGCAAATTCCTCACTATTGATAGAACTATCCACTCTAAAGAAGCAAACGTAATGGTCGACAAGACCTTCCATCTTAAACATGCTTGCTAGTTGATACCTCTCATTAGAAAAGGCTTGTAATACCTTTCTTAATTGAGAGGTCCATGATGGGAGTTTCCGGAGCGTAATCTGCCTCACTAATATTTAATGTAATCACGCCTGTTAGAAAAATACTGATGTTCCTTTTAAATTTAAATTCCGCTTTAGAAGTTCAGATTGCAGTTCTTCCAGACGGTGAATGCGTGGTTTTCTTAAATATTCAAACCAGAAATTGTTTTCAGTTTGGAACGCAGTTTCGTGTGAGGCTTGTGGACGCTGCTCTGTAATCTTATCAAGTGCTTTTTGAATAATAAACTCTAATTTTTCGAAGTTAATCGGTTTTAAGTAGTATTCAAAACTTTGCAATTCAATTGCTTTTTGTGCGTAGTTGAAATCTGCATAGTTCGTTAAAAAAATAGTTTTTGATATCGTAATTTTCATTTCTCACCCAAGAGAGCAGTTCAAGACCACTTCCTTGAGGCATCTCAATATCGCTAATCATTAGGTGAATAGGATTTTCTTTAATGATTGCTTGAGCCTGAGAGAGACTGTTAGCCACATAGACGTTATTGATTTTTAATCGATCCCAACGGATTTTTTCACGTAACGCTTCGATGATAAAACGGTCATCATCAACGAGTAGTATATTCATTAGAATCTCCTTTCAACTCTTTATAAGGAACTAGAACATCAATTCTGGCACCGCTTGTGTCGTTATTTTCAAACGTAATTGTATAATCATTCGAATATAAAAGATTGAGTCGTTCAATCGCGTTTGTAATCCCAATATGGTGTCCGTCTTCAGATATTAATGATTCCATATTTTTAAGTTTGCTTAGAATTTCCCTCGAGAATCCTGGGCCATTGTCTTTAACACAAATCTCAATATAAGGCTTCTCATCAACTATTCGTTTTTGAAGAGAAAGGTTAATGACGATTCCATCTTGGAAAGAGAAACCGTGCTTAATCGTATTCTCAACAAATGTCTGAAGTAAGAGAGAAGGGACCAATGCATTGTGTAGTCTTTCGTCGAGTGTTAACGCAAAATCGATATGATTCCCATAACGAATGCGCTGAATCTCCAAGTAGTCTTTAATATGTTGGATTTCTTTCTTGAGCGGTGAGAAGTCTTGATCCACCATAAAGAGGTATCGTAAGTAGTCAGATGTTAAAATAGTTAACTCTTCGATTTCTTTATAGTTCTTCGTTTGAAGCATACTGTGAATCATAGAGAGCATATTTAAATAAAAGTGAGGGCGAATTTGACTCTTTAAGTAGTTAAGTTCGACCTTTTTTAATTCCAACTGAGCATGGTACTCACGGATTTTTAACTCTTGCATATCGAATAGTACTTGGCTCAATTTATCATTTGCAGTATCGATTTCCAAAATCCCTTCAGAAGAAGTAATGTCATATATCGATGTTGATTCATCGATGCGTAAAAGACGATCTGTTAAACGTGTAATCGGGTTCAACATTCTGTTTCGAATGAATATAATCAACACAAGAGAAGCTATCGCAATGAGAATTGGAACAATGGCGATCAAGACTTCAAAAAGAACGATGCTCTTAAATACATCTGTGTAGTCAACTGCTACATAAATATCAAAAGGTAGTTGAGTCCGTTCGCTATCAGCCTCAATCAAGTGAGTTGAAGGCGATAAATTCTTTGGCTCTTTTAATGATATTTGTCCTTTTTTTCCGATATTTAGTTTTCTAAGTGGCGTTAGAATGTCATCTGCTGAGATAATTGCCATAATTGTTTTCTCTTTATAATGAACGACTTTAATTAAGTATTCCGTATCATTAATAATAATGGGTTGCCATTTACGGTCGTCAGTATTATTTCTAAACGAATTGATATTGTTTTTTTAAATATAAGTAATCTTGATAGGGAATATGAGAGTGGATGCACTCAGAAAATGATGCGTACCTTCTGTAGCTACTAAAAAAACGACATATGCGTTTCGTGTTGGTATTCATAATCATTAAAAGTTGTCTGTACTTTTTCTAACGGTTTTGCTCATAATCCATGTAACTTTGTGGCTCATTCAGCTCTTCTAATCCCTCATCGTGTGTGATGGTTGAATACAAAAAAAGCGTTCGACGGAACGCATTTCATCATTAAGTCCATTGGCGTAAATCTCAATAGAACTCGTCAACTGTTGAATATTTTGATTCTTAATAAAAATCTCTTGTGGCATTGCTGACAAAGAGACTAATCACTGTAATGAGGATAAGAAGGACTAATAATACTTGAAAGAAAAAAATTTAAAAAGAATGTCTTTTAGATAGAATACTATGTAGTTTCATAACTATTACCTCACTTCTCAAGTATAACACTATCACAAAAAGTTGTCAAAAAAACGATATGAATTAAGAAGATGTCGGAAAAAGTGATATAAATATTTGAAATATTGTCTGAATAGTGAATACTTCTTATCGAAAATAATGATATAAAGAAAGCGTTTTATTTTATAAAAATAATGACAGATATTTAAACAGGAGGGAAATTATGAAAGATTTAACCACATTACAAAAAAGAAGAATAAAAAAAGCAACATTCCTTTATATGTGCTTCTATTTCCTTCAATTATTTTTACTTATAATGTTTGCATATATCCCAATGTTAGGGCTTGTAATTGCTTTTAAAGATTACTCACCAGCTAACGGAATTTTAAATAGCCCGTGGGCAGGATTTAAATATTTCACCCAATTCTTTAAATCAGTTCAATTCGGAACAACGATGATGAACACATTAAAGATTTCAATTTATAGCATTCTCGTGGGGTTTCCATTACCAATCTTACTAGCGCTCTTATGTAATCAAATAAGAACAGGAAAATTCAAAAAGGTCTTTCAAGTAACCACCTATCTACCGCACTTTATTTCAACAATGGTTATGTGTGGGATGATCATTTTATTCTTATCACCAAATAGTGGGTTACTTGCTAATATCTTTAAATCACTTGGATGGACGATGCCGAACTTATTAGCAAAACCAGATAGTTTTGCTGGCGTTTATGTATGGAGTGATGTTTGGCAACACATTGGGTGGGACAGCATTATTTACTTAGCAGCTTTATCTGCCATCGACCCAACGTATTACGAAGCAGCTACGATGGACGGGGCTAGTCGTATACAAAAGATTCTCAACATTGACTTGCCATTACTTTTACCAACAGCAATGATTCTATTGATTTTAAGAGCCGGTAGCTTATTGAGTATCGGTTTTGAAAAAGTATTACTATTACAAAATCCATTGAACTTAGCTGGAAGTGAGGTGATTTCGACTTACGTATATAAAGTTGGGATGATTAACTTCCAATACAGTTACTCTACAGCAATCGGATTATTCAATACTGTAGTCAACTTAATCATTCTTTTATCTGTCAATTGGTTTTCTAAACGATATACCAAAACAGGACTATTTTAAAAGGAGGGTGGTCTTACCGTGAAATGGTTTAAGGTTTCAAGAAAATCAAAATCAGATTTGTTTTTTGACGTATTGATTTACGGTTTTGCAATCTTGTTAATATTATTAATCGTATACCCATTGTGGTTCGTTGTGATTGCTTCTTTTAGTAATCCTGCTGATGTAGCCAATGGTAAAGTATGGTTCATTCCCCATGAATGGAAATTAGATGGATACCTTCGGTTAATTGAACAACCACTGTTCTTAAGAAGTTATCTCAATACGATTTTATATACAGTAGTTGGGACTTTATTTGCTCTACTAATCAATATCCCTGCTGGATACGCATTATCTAGACGTGACCTACTCGGTAAAAAATGGATCAGCGTTCTCTACATTGTTCCAATGTTTGTTTCAGGTGGATTGATTCCAATCTACTTAACAGTGAAGAGTGTAGGACTTGTCGATTCATTCTGGGTAATGGTGATTCCATTTGCAGTATCTTCTTATAACATCATCGTTGCAAGAACATTCTTCAATAACAGTATCCCAGAAGGAATGTGGGAAGCCGCTCAAATTGATGGATGCGGAACGATTCGTTATTTCTTCAAAATCGTGGTTCCTTTATCAAAAGCTATTATTGCAGTAATTGGTTTATGGACAGCAGTTGGTATTTGGAACTCTTGGTTCAACGCTTTGATTTATTTAACGAAAGAAGAATTGCAACCATTGCAATTAATTTTAAGACGATTATTAATTAGTAATCAAATGATGCAATCTCAGGCAACAGGGGAACTTGCATCCGAGCTTCGTATTAAAGCCGATATGATGAAATATGCAGCGATTGTAATTTCAACGGCTCCAATTATGTTGCTTTTATCCATTTGTCCAAAAAAATATTTCAATCAAGGTGTTATGATTGGTGCTCTAAAAAGAATAGGAGAGATATTATGAAAATCAATAAAATGAAAGTATATGTTTTTAGCAGCAGCTACACTTATTGGACTAGCAGCTTGCTCAAATTCAACAACCAAGTCGAATGACGAAAAATCAGATCAGAATACTTATAAAATTACAACAGTTAGATGGTCTGACTGGGGTGAAGATTACCATAAAGGATTTATTGATGATTCTGCAAAAGAAGCTGGTATTCAAATTAACTGGGATACTCTTATTGCAGCAGATTGGACAGATAAAAAATCTGTTTTAATTGCAAGTGGTGACCTACCTGATGCATTCTTAGGTTCAAACGCATTTACGGATGCTGAAATTGCTCAAAACCAATCTTTATTCATTCCTCTAGAAGATTTAATTAAAGAAAATATGCCTAATTTAACGAAGGCAATGGAAAAAGAACCAAGATTAAAAGCGATGATTACATCTCCTGATGGACATATTTATAGTCTTCCTAAGAAGTTACCAATGCGTCCGACAGTAGCAAACCAACTATTTATTAATAAAAAATGGCTTGATAATTTAGGGTTAAAAGTACCTGAAACTTATGATGAATTAGTAAAAGTTCTTCAAGAATTCAAAGATAAAGACGCAAACGGTAATGGAGATCCAACGGACGAAATCCCATTTGGTTCAGGTAACTTTGACCCAACATTTTCTTATATCATGCCATTTAATAACCGCTTAGGTGCAGATAACACTTATGAAATGTCTGTTAAAGATGGAAAACCTGTATATCTTCGTACAGAAGAAAGTTATAAACAAGGGATTGCAGCAATGCATGAAGCATACAAGAAAGGGTTAATTGACCCTGAAATCTTCACTGAAGATTCATCTATGAGTGTTGCAAAACGTATGGATAAATCAGTATCTAGAGTAGGTGTTTCAAGTGGTTGGACTGCTGATGCTACATTTGGCTTACATGCAAGCGAATATGTTCCTTTACCAGCGATAAAAGGTCCTGATGGAAAAGGGTATGTTTCTTCAGACCCAGATCACTACAACTATGGACGTAATGAATTGTTAGTGACAACAAAAGCTAAGGACCCTGCTAAATTATTACAATGGTTCGATAAATTCTATACTGATGATGCAAGTATCCAAAACTTCTATGGTTCATTTGGAATTGGTACTGAAAAAGATGGCGACAAATATAAAGTATTACCTCCAAAAGACGGTAAATCTGCCGATGAATTTGCTTGGATTAATTCTCTTCGTGACTTTGGACCTAAGTATGTGAGTGATGATATCAACAATCGTGTTGAAATCGACCAAACTCAAGGTGACGGTTTGAAATTGAAGATGGACCAAGAATTAAAACAATATGCTTTACCAGCATACCCTAATGTAACTTATTCTCAAGAAGAACTTAACCAATTAGCTTCTCTATACGTAAGTATTAATTCTTACGTTAAACAACAAGCTTCTAAATGGGTAGTTGATGGCGGAATTGAAACAGAATGGGATTCTTACTTAGCAAATCTTAAAAATATGGGATTGGATGAATTCATCAAGATTCAACAAGACGCATATGACCGTTATCAAAAAGAAGTTAAATAATCACAATTTAACTAATACCCCAACTGAAACGTTTAAAATACAATGAGTAGAGGGAGCGAGATTGAAGAAAAATCTTTCTCGCTTCCTTTTTCTCATATAGGTACGGTGATTTCATTGCAAAAACTATTTCGAATAGATGGGCCACTCGTTAGAGGGCTAACGCTCATCACCAATTTGATTCTATTGAACACATTATTTATTATCACAAGTATTCCTTTGGTGACGATGGGAGCATCTGTGACATCTCTAAATACGATGTTACATCGGATTTTAAAGGGCGATGATGGCGATATTATTTATCATTATTTTCGCATTTTTAAATCCAACTTTAAGCAAGCTACTGTCATTTGGGCAGCTCTCGTGCTACTTGGAGTTCTACTATTTTTGAACTACAGTATTTTTTCGAATACAAACTTCTTGAATGGATATGGATTATTGCTTCTAGCGCCAGTTGGAATGCTTGTGATATTAGGCGTTGCCATTCTCTTACCCTATATCGGATTATTTGAAAATAGTTTAAAAGCCAGTGTTATCAATAGCATTTTCGTTTGTATTTTAGATCCGTTACGAGCAATTCTATTGATTCTATTTAACTGCGCTGTAGTGTACATGAGTGTGAATACACCGGAGAGATTATTGACGGCAATTTACGTTTTCACTTTTGGTGGATTTGCAATCTGGGCATTATTAAATGTAAAAGTAACGAGTAAAATGTTTAAAAAGGCATATAAATTAAGCAATGGAGGTAAACAAGATGAAAATTTTTAAAGGAGATTTTTATCGTATCAGCGTTCTAACAGATAAACTCATTCGTTTAGAATATTCAAAAAATGGGCAGTTCGAAGATAGACATACGCAATTAATCCAAAACAGAGACTTTGGTGAGGTAGAGGTTGAAGCAACAGAAACACCAGAGTTATTAGATATTAATACGAACTTCTTCCGTTTGCGCTATAACAAAGGCGAATTCAATAATCAAAATCTATTTATTGCATTAAAGGGTCAGTTCTTTATTTTCGGAAGCCGATGGTACTTTTTGGTGAACCAATTGAAACATTAAAAGGGAACAACGAGAACCCTTGACCAAGTGGACGGAGCTATAGAATTAGAAGATGGTATTATTAGTAAGAGTGGTTATGCCATTTTAGATGATTCGAATGGATTTATCAGTGACGAAAAAAAGAAGGTTTTATCAAAAAAAGAAAGCGAAGTGGACCTTTACGTCTTTGCTTATGGTCACGACTATAGAGGAGCGATTAGAGACTTTTATCATTTAACAGGTGCAACTCCATTATTGCCACGCTATGCCTTAGGAAACTGGTGGAGTCGTTATTGGGCGTATACTGCCGACGAGTATTTAAGTCTCGTTGAACGTTTTGAAGATGAACAAGTTCCGCTTGCGGTGGGCGTTTAGATATGGACTGGCATATCACGAAGATTCCAGAACGCTTCGGTAGTGGGTGGACAGGATATTCTTGGAACCGAGAACTCATTCCAGAGCCGGAAAAATTATTAAAGAAACTGCATGATAAGAAATTAAAACTTTCTCTAAATGTCCATCCAGCTGATGGTATTCGAGCGTATGAAGATGCGTATCCAGCTGTTGCAAAACGTCTAGGATTAGATGCAGCCAGTGAAGAAGCTGCTATTTTTGATATTGCAGATCCACGTTTTAGAGAATCTTACTTTAAAGATGTTCATTATCCATTAGAAGAACAAGGGTTGATTTCTGGTGGATTGACTGGCAACAAGGAACGCAAGGGGTACAAGATCCATTGTGGTTATTGAATCATTATCATTTTGTCGATAATTGTAAGAGAAAAGATGGCGGATTAATCTTGTCTCGTTATGCTGGACCAGGAAGCCATCGTTATCCAGTTGGATTTTTCTGGAGACACTATTGTAACTTGGGAGTCTCTTCAATTCCAACCTTATTTTACATCAACAGCGTCTAATATTGGTTATAGCTGGTGGAGTCATGATATTGGCGGACATATGGGCGGTTATTATGATGAAGAATTACAAATTCGCTGGTTACAATATGGCGTTTTTAGTCCGATTACACGACTTCATAGTACTAATAGTCCATTTAATAGTAAGGAACCATGGTTCTTTACGAAGAATACAGCAGAAATCATGAAGCATTATTTACGTCTAAGACACCAATTACTTCCATATCTCTACACGATGAATGTGGCAACGCATGAAGAGGGCGCACCACTTGTGAGTCCGATGTACTATTTCTATCCTGAAAATGAAGAAAGTTACCGTGTGCCAAATCAATACTTCTTCGGTAGCGAGTTAATGGTTGCTCCAATCACAGAACCAATGAACAAAGATTACCAATCCGCAAAAGTTCAAGTATGGTTCCCTGAAGGAAAATGGTACGACTTCTTCACGGGAAGAGAGTATGCAGGAGAAGTAGTGCTTGATATTTATCGAGATATCGAATCAATTCCTGTATTTGCCAAGGAAGGGGCGATTGTTCCATTAGATGGTTCTGGTGTGAATATGGGGGTAGATTTACCTGAAGTTATCGACTGGTATGTCTTCCCAGGAACCCATCATTCATTTGATATGGTGGAAGACTTAGATGGCGCTCGTTGTGTAACGACATTATCTGTTGATTGGAATTTAGGTACTATCCAATTAACTGTTGAAGGGAATACAGGCATCCTTCCAGTAAACAGAATTCACCGTGTTCATGTTCAAGGAAGCCAAGATGTTGTCGTTGAATTGGAAAATAAAAATGCGACTGTTGAGTTTACAGTGGGCGAAAAACAAACGGTAAATCGAAACGAGGCGATCTTCCAAGTACTCAAGAATGCGCACCTTCCATACGAAACGAAAGAACACTTATATCGTCGATTAGTCAATGCTAAAGATGCGAATGAAATCATTAATATCTTACATCATGAAGATGACGAATTAAGAGGACGATTGCTAGAAATCTTATTTATAAGTGAACCATAACAAAAAACGGGTACTTCCAATAGGAGGTATCCGTTTCTCTGTGTTAAAAAAACACTGCATTCATTCGTTGAATACAGTGCTATATAGATTAATCTACTTTGTAATACATCATGGATTTAACCGTTTTACCATCTGTAACCGTTTGTGTCCCGAATATGCGATCTTTTGAAATGTCCGATTGATCTTTTTCACCAGGAAGTAATCCATAAGTCAGTTCTACATTTTTCGGAATGAAGGAGAATACCGCACCTCCAACAAAAGTTTTCTCATTGTTTTCCGGAACCATAATCCAGTTTAAGAAGCCCTTCTTGGTATTGTTGTTTGGTAATTCCAACTTTCAAATCACCGTGGCTACTTGAAATTTTACCTTCTTTGTCGATGTGAATTTCCCATCCAGCTGAGTTTCTCCAAGTTCCTTCAACGCTTCGGAAGTCTCCTTGTTTTATCGCTTGAAGATCCATTGAGGATGGTTTTGGTTGTTCTGCTGGAATGACTACTTTTTCTGTAGATACAGTTTCTGGAACTGGTACGGTTGCTTCTTTTTGTTCTACTGTCGTTGAAACCACTGTTGTAGGTTCCGCTGTAGTACTATTCGTGGTTTGTTTTGTAGTTGTTGTACTTGAAGTTGTTGTAGTTGTGGATTGAGTTTGTGTCCTAGTTGTAGTAGTTGAGTCCTCTTTCTTTTGGAAAAGTGAACAGCCCCCTAAAGTAAGAGCTAATAAGAATAATGTTGTCAGTTTCTTCATTGAAATCCCTCCATTTCTATTCAATTATACTACTAATAAGTTTGAATATACATATTTTTCTGAAAATCGTTTCTTTGACAAACATTATTTTTAATGTGTACTTTGAATATAGTAAATCGGTAGGTGAGACTACCATGGAGATACGGATGACTACCGCAAAATAGTGGAGACACTATTCGTTGGTCAGCAGTCGCTGTCGTGAAGGCAGAGACTAATGTCATTTCATCGCTCCATGATGTTAAAGCTTGGACGAAAATTAAGAATTGTTTATTTGTAAGCATCTTGTCGCGTCTAAGCTTTGACAAGGTGCTTTTTCATTTACCCAAAATTTTTAGAAAGAGGTGATTATATGCCTGGACCGGAGAGTCAAACGAAACAAATCAATGAGCGAAGGGAAGAGTGCGATGATCACCCGGAGCTTCGCCTAATCTAAAAAAGAGGTGAAGACTATGAAAACAGCAAAAGAAAGAATCGATTTAGCATTGATGAATCCAATGGCAGAGGTTCTAGAAGCATTAGGAACATCTGTAAAAGGATTAAATGAAGAACAAGTAGAAACTCTGCGTGAAACATATGGAGAAAACAAAATTACAAAGGCTAAAGAAGATCCAATTTGGAAAAAGATTTACGAATCGATTATCAATCCATTTACGGTTATCTTATTAGTCATTGCAGTTATCTCATTATTCACGAATGTGATTCTAGCAAAACCTGGTGAAGCCGATCCAACGACTTCCATCATTATTGTGGTGCTTGTGATTGTGTCAGGAGCCATTCGTTTTGTTCAAGAAATGAAGAGTGACGAAGCAGCGAGTAACTTATCGAATTTAATTGTCAATACAGCAACGGTTATTCGAGGCGGCGAGCAGATGGAAGTTCCAATTGAAGATCTTGTTGTTGGAGATATTATTAAATTAAGTGCTGGAGACATGTTGCCAGCAGACGCATTATTATTAGAAACACGTGACTTCTTTATCCAACAATCCAGCTTGACTGGTGAAAGTGAATCCATTGAGAAAAAATCAATCTGGGTTCCAGATGAAGAAGAAAAGAAAAAACAAGCACTTGAGAGCGAACGCTTTGTCTTTATGGGCTCAAACGTGGTCAGCGGTAGTGCCTTAGCAGTTATTTTAGTAACGGGTAATGATACGATGATTGGTCGTATCGAAAAAACACTTAATACTTTCGAAGAACAAACAAGTTTTCGAGAAAGAAATGAATAAAATCTCATGGCTCTTGATTCGTTTAATGCTTGTCTTAGTACCAGTTGTATTCTTGATTAACGGATTAACAGACGGCGACTGGTTAGAAGCAGGGGTATTTGCCTTAAGTGTTGCCGTGGGATTAACTCCAGAAATGTTGCCAATGATTATTACAGCCAGCCTTGCAAAAGGGGCAGTGATCATGGCCAAAGAAAAAGTGATTATTAAAAAATTAAATGCCATTCAAGATTTAGGCGCTATCGATATTCTCTGTACTGATAAAACAGGTACGCTCACACAAGATGAAATTATTCTTGAATACCCATTAGATATTCACGCAAATCTAGATATGGGCGTATTGAAAATTGCGTATTTAAACAGCTACTTCCAAACAGGACTTAAAAACTTATTAGACCGTGCCATCATTACACGTACAGAAAAAGAAGCCGACGAACACGAAGATTTACAAAATTTAGCAACACGTTACCAAAAGATTGATGAGTTGCCATTTGACTTCGAACGTCGTCGTATGAGCGTTATCGTGAAAGAAGACGATGAAGCAGTGCTCGTAACAAAAGGAGCGCTAGAAGAAATGCTTAGCATCTCTACTCATGTAAAAGACGGAGATGTGGTTCACCCAATTACGGATGAAATTCGCGAATCCATCCTAGAAGCAGTGAGCAGCTTAAACGAACAAGGGCTTCGCGTCCTTGGTGTGAGCCAAAAGAAATATCAAGATATTCACCATGCCTTCACGGTTGAAGATGAATCCAATATGATTCTAATGGGTTACTTAGCCTTCCTTGACCCACCAAAACCTTCTGCAGCTCCAGCGATTCAAGCGTTGAAAGAACATGGAGTAACGACGAAGATTCTTACAGGGGACAATGAAAAAGTAACGCTAACGGTCTGTGAAAAAGTAGGACTACCAGTAGATAAAGTCTTACTTGGTACAGAAATTGAAGATATGAGCGATGAAGAATTAGCAGCAGTTGCTGAAGAAACAACCATTTTTGCAAAACTATCTCCAGAACAAAAAGCACGCATTATTCATTTACTAAAAGCAAAAGGACACAAGATTGGTTACATGGGTGACGGTATCAATGATGCGCCATCCCTAAAAGTGGCCGACGTTGGAATTTCTGTGGATAGTGCCGTGGATATTGCTAAAGAAGTTGCAGATGTCGTTTTATTAGATAAGGACTTACTCGTTCTTGAAAAAGGATTGATTGAAGGTCGTAAAGTCTATGCGAATATGACAAAATACATCAAGATGACTGTTTCTTCAAACTTCGGGAACATCTTCTCAGTATTATTCGCAAGTATCTTCTTACCATTCTTACCAATGGCTCCAGTTCACTTAATCGTTTTGAACTTGATCTATGATTTAAGCTGTGTGGCATTGCCATTTGATAATGTAGATGCAGATTTCTTAAAACAACCACGCGCATGGACAGCAAGTTCCATCACACGATTCATGGCATGGTTTGGACCAACGAGTTCTATCTTTGACATCATTACCTTTGCAGTGATGTTCTTTGGAATTGCACCAATGATTACTGGAAGCAGTTATGCGTCGTCTACGAATCCAGCATTCTTCTTGATGGTTTTCCAAACAGGTTGGTTCATCGAATCTATGTGGTCTCAAACGATGGTGATTTATATGTTACGTTCACCAAAATTACCATTTGTACAATCAAAACCAGCGTTCTCATTGCTAGTGACTTCTTTATTCGCTTTATTCGTTGTAACGGTTCTTCCTTACACACCACTAGCAGTCCCATTAAAACTTGCACCGCTAAACGGACTATACTTCCTTGCATTAATTCTCATTATCGCAGGATACATGTTCCTCGTAACGGTTGTTAAAAAAAGCGTATATTAAAAAAATACAATGAATGGTTATAACTCCCAAAAGAGCTATCGTAACAAGTTGTTATGATAGCTTTTTTTATTACAAATGTGCTATTCTTCAATCATAAAAAAACATTAGGGGTGATTTTATGGAAAAAAATTATTTATACTACTACAGCTGTGAACGTAGATGCGTTAAATGGGAAAATCATTTATTGAGGGAAATGGTGATAAAAAAATTGGGAAGTCGAAATTTCATCTCCTTTAAGCGAAAAAAGGAACCAATCCTGAGCAATTATTTGCACTGGCTTATGCTACTTGTCTAAATGCTTCCATTGGCATTGTTGAAAAAGGTTTGAATTTAGAACATCAATGTAGAGTCGAAGTAAAAGTGGATTTAACAAAAGATCCTGTTGGAGAAGGGTATTTATTCTTACCTTCAGTCCGAGTTTTAATGCCAACAAGGGAAGAAAAAAATTAGCTAAAGAAATTCTAGAGGCTGCTGAACGTGTATGTCCTATTCAAAAAAACTACTACAAGGAGTCAATGTTCCTCCTGTGGAATTAGTAACAGTGAATGGGTAATACAAATATAAGAGTTGCAACAGTAGAGGATGCTCGTTATATTCAAGAAATTTATGCACCATATGTCTTAAACACGGCTATAACGTTTGAAGAAGTAGTTCCTAGTGTAGAGGAATTTCAAGAGCGTATTGCTAAAACATTGGGAGGGCTTTTTCCTTATTTAGTCTTAGAGGAGGAGAAAGAGATTGTTGGTTATGCATATGCTGGGAGATTTTCTCAAAGGGCAGCATTTGACTGGTCAACAGAGGTTAGTATTTATATCAGCCTAGAACATCAAAGAAAAGGTTTTGGAAAGTTATTATATACAGAGCTTGAAAAAAACAATTATTGAAATTAGGCTATCAAAACATATACGCTTGTGTGGCAGTGCCAGAAGTAGAGGATGAGTATTTAACTAATAATAGCTTATCTTATCACCAATATTTAGGGCTTTAAAGAATGTGGACGTTTTGAAAAATTGTGGTTGCAAATTTAATCGAGTGGTATCATATTGTTTGGTTACAAAAAACATGCTGCTACGAAAAATTCCCTGCAGATCGTCCAAAAAATTTGAAAGGATTATAAAAACAATACCACATCAACAAATAAGTTGATGTGGTATTATTTTTATCTAAAATGATTGATCTTTTTGTTTAAAAAAATACCCAGCAGCATTTATAGGATTCCTCGTTCATTTTTAGCTTACTGTATAATTGATAGTTTCGGTCTCCACCAACGAAGTTTACCGCCAGAAAAAATGTTCTAAAAAAACTCTGAAAAAGGATGGTCATAAGGTTCTTTTTGGTAAACCACTACAAAAATATAGAAAAAAATAACCCAGATAATTTTTCCAAAACGCAACTCCAATTTCTCCTTTAGTCCAATTGAGTGTCTTAAAAACTCCCTCGACATGAGAATGAGGAGTTTTGTTTAAATATTGTTCAATGCGCAAATTCCATTGATGAGATAAATCGAGGGAATCAAATTTTTTATCAAACCATTCTTCTTCAATTTCTAGTTCGATGAAATATTTTAGCATTTCTTGGAGGGGTTGATGACTTTCGATACTATTATTGATTTTGTTTGTTTTAAAAGTAATGGAAAGTCAGTTCTTCATGAATCTTTTCAAGAAAGACAGGATCCCCGTTTTTTTCTGGGAAAATTCTGTTGACGATTACTTTTGTAAGACTATCTGTTAATAAAGGGAGAAGTGTACAAAAGCCAATGATGGAGTGTTTCATAAAATTTTGTTCTGTTTCACTTTTATCGTTTGTTGTTACAGAGTGATTATAATCTAATATAAAAACTTCTCCTAGTAATTTTTAGACATTGGTTTAGTGCACTTACAAAATCTGTAAATATTCCTAAATTAAGATAAATCGTCTCTTCATTTTTGGTAGATGGTTGGGAAAAGGATTTGGGCCAAAAATTAATAAGGATGCTTTGTTTCGAGATAACGGATTGTGCAATACGGATAATATCGTATAACACAGACATCGTTTCCTCTTTACTCAAATGTAAATGTTGAATTGGAATGTATTCGCTTGGAAAGGTTTTCTATATAATCTCTATATAAACGTAAAAAAAGGAAGCTTTACTTTCTTTAATATGCTGATAATAGAAATTCAGTAAGTTCTACTCCATATATGGATTTGAGAACATCCATATATTTCACTTCATTCATATTTAATTGTTTTTGATATTTTAAATGGAAAAAAATTCTCTTAGAAGATTGAGGTGAGGGAATAAATTAATGATGCTTTCTCCACGAAGGCCTTTAATCCACATTGCGGTTAATGTGTACAAAGCCTCAGAATAAGGCTTATGAAAACAGTGGGTAGAAAAACTGATGACGAAGATAATAATCATTCAATTTTTGAAATTGCTTTTTGTTGCTGGATAGAAAAGAGTATGAGAAAAAAATCTTCAAAATGATGGATTAAAAAAAGTAGCTTCACTAGAACTAATTAAATACTCAATAATTTCTTCAAATGCCTTATTATAAGGATTAGGATCTGGAGAAAATAAATTATAGAAAAAAATACTGTTTTTGTTGTTGCTCCTCAAGCAATTCAATTTGTTTCACTAACAAACTTAAATCCTGCGTATAACGTTCCATTGTATGACCCTCCCTAAAAACGGTTTTTATTTTATTGTAACGCTTTTCATTTTTGGGCGTCAATATGAATATTTATCTATTTTTTTAGTTAATATTTGTCGAATTTAAGATTTTTAAAATAAACTTGACTTCAAGGAGAGTGTCTTTCATAATGGAGAAAGTTTAAGAGAAGGAGAGGTTTTATGTCTAAAAAAACTAAAGGAACAATTGCGATTACTTTAGCAATTGCAGCGATGGTTCTAATATTTGTTAGTTCTAGTATGCCCTACAAAGATCAATCCTTAGTAGCGACGATTCAAAAAGGATTACCCTCTCAACCATTTTCAGAATTGCTTTCAAAGATTAAGTTTGAATATGCGGGACAAACGATTAGTATTCCTTCATTAGGTTATGCTCAATTCGTTGAATTTTTTTATTCGTAAAATAACCCATTTTTTTAGCTTACTTTTTCATTGGCTACCAATGGACAAGAGGATTAAGTGTTCATGTTCGAAAGAAAGGATTCCCTCAATTTCTAGCTTTCTTTATAACCGTTTTATACGCAATTACTGATGAATTCCATCAAGGAATCACACCTGGAAGAACTCCTTTGATTCAAGATGTGTTTTATTGATGCATTAGGTGCGATGTTTGGAGTCGGTTTAGGAACTTTGAAAAAAATTAAATAGAGAAAAAACGTTGAAGATTTTCTTCAACGTTTTTTTATTTTGAAGGCTTTTTCATTTCATTTTTCATAGCTCATTATGACTAGTCAAAGAGTGGAGGAAGAGATATGGAAATGAATGAATTAGTGAGGAAATCTTTAAACAAGCTATTTCCCACCAGTTGGATGATATTCATTTATTGCCCATTGGAGAGGAGTATGTATTTTATCTAAGAGATGTTAATGGTTTAAAAAGAACTAAGGAAAGTTTCAACGAAAGATTGCTGAACAGTTTATTTCATATTTGAAATACCAAGCTGGGATGGATGTTGGGGAGAGAAGACGACCTCAAAGTGGGTCACTGACTTTTGAATTCTCAGTTCATCAAATCATTGAGTTACGATTATCTATTATTACCAATTTTTAAGCAAAAAGGAATCAATGGTTATTCGACTGTTACATCGTTCCAAAAAAAGAGAATACTTCTATCCAATCGACAACCTACTTTCCAAAGGATTGGAGATTATTAGAACAGTTTCTTAGATATAAAAGTGGATTAATTCTTTTTTCTGGTCCTGTTAGTTCTGGAAAAAAACAAGTACCATGTATTCCTTACTTAGAGGAAGAATGAATGAAAAGACGTTACAGGTCATTACAATGGAAGATCCAGTTGAATATCATGAACCTATGTTTCTTCAAACGGAAATTAATGAAAAAGCGGGGATTACTTACGAACTTTTAATTAAAAGCTGTTTAAGACATCATCCTGATATTCTTCTCATTGGGGAAATCAGAGATGAAATGACCGCAAAAATGGCTATTCGTGCTGCCTTTAACAGGGCATCTAATTTTAGCGACGGTGCATGCTAAAAGATTGTAATGGTGTCATCTCTAGACTAATAGAACTTGGAGTTAGTAAGACGATGTTAGAACAAACGATTATCGCAATTTGTTCACAGCGTTTACTTCAAGATACTGCGCTCTGTGTCAGCAAGAATGCCAAATCTATTGTAATCACTTAGCGAACGGAGAAAAAAGAGGAACGATTTTTGAAATTGAAACGAATCGTAACATTTCGAACTTTTTAAACAAGAATCAGTTCGAAAGAGACGAAGAAAGGATTCATCCTTTTAATAAGGTGTTAAGAAAGGCTTATGCATTGGGATATATTACTGAAAAAAACTTACGAAACCTATCAAATTATCTAAAGAAATGGAATATCGACATTCAAGCTAGATTCATGCTTCAATTGTCTCATCTATTACAAGAAGGGTTTAGCTTTAGACGAATCCTTAAAAATTTTTAGAGTATTTATTTGATGGGCAGAAAGAGTCAGATAGAACAGATGAGAAAATTGTTGAGTGAAGGACATCGGTTTGATCAATGTTTAAGAGAGGTTGGCTTCTCAGAAACTCATACTTCTCAAATTTATTTATCGATGCAATTTGGTAGCTTCGAGAAAGCTTGTGATTCCATTGGAGATTTTTTAATCCGTAAGCAAAAGCAAAAGAAAAAAATGCATCAAACAATGATTTATCCAGCCTTTCTTTTTATCTTTGTGATTGGGATGATTCTTTGTATTCGAGTGTTATTACTCGATCAGTTAGGAAGTATGATTCAAGAGGAACAATTAAAGCAGAGTGGATTTCTATATTGGATATGGCTGTGGTTTCAAAATTTACCACAAATTTCACTCGTTATTCTTGGAGTTGGAATGACTCTCGCTTTTCTCATTTATTCTTTTTGGAAACAAAAGGATTCGTATCATCAATTTCTAAGTCTGATTCATTTCCCGATTGTTGGACAGAGTGTTCAACAATATGTCACTTTTTTGTATGCAAGAGAATTTTCTTATTTTTTAGGGAATGGGCAATCTCTTCTAACTATGGTTACGGAAATGAAGAAGGACGGAACGAGTAACCTTTCAAAAATTATTGCTGAAAAAATTGAACAGGAACTAGTCCGAGGGAGAATCCTTTCTCGGGTGCGCTTGAGAAAAATAGGACTATTTCGAAAAAGAATTTATTTGGCTTGTATTAGAAGGAGAGAAGACTAGACAGTTAGATGTTCAACTAAAGGTATACGCAGATCAAATGCTTGAAGAATTTTCCAAAGGAATCGAAAAAGAAAAATCAAAATGGATACAACCGATACTCCTTATGGGAATCGGGTTTCTCATCGTTTCCATGTATCTCATCTTATTACTACCGACATTAACAATGATTGGAGGAAATTAAAATGAAAATGAAAACAAAGAAAAAAAGGTTTCACATTAATCGAATTACTCGTGTGCCTTTTTATTATTGGCTTGATGATGCTACTGATTATTCCGAATATTGCGCAACAAAGAAAGACTGCACAAGAGAAAGCTGACGAAGCAATTGTGAATGTAGTCAAGACTCAACAACAATCGTATATGCTGCAAAATAATACAAAAGAAGTTCCGACGGTAGAAGAATTGCTTAACAAAAAGTATATTGATCAAAAACAAATGGAAGCTTATAAAAGGTTGATCCTAAAGCTTATCACGCCTGATGCTCAATAATTATGAAGAAAAGAGCATTTACGCTCGTTGAATGCTTAATATCGCTGGCGATTGCTTGTTTCTTAGTGATACTGACACCACCTTTGATTAGTCGTTCCTATGTAAATTGGAAGGAAGAAGTATTTCTTAGAGAGTTTGAGCAAGTAATGGATACAGCACAGATTACAGCTATTTCAACGGGAAAAGGTTCATTTGTGACAGTTTTGGGCGGCCTAGTGGAATTAAATTGTCATGGAGCTAGAGAGTTGGATAAGAAGATTCGTTTTCCAGATACAATGAAGAGTTATTCTATACAAACGTATAGTTTTCAAACCTTATAGTGGGAATGTAAGTCAATTTTCATCCGTGACTTTTGATGGGCAAAATCGCAGATACACTTATGTTTTTCAATTGGGGGAGGCTAAGTATCATGTTGAAATTACCGATAAGTAGAGGATATGTATTGCTTGAAGCGTTAATAGGGCTGATGGTTTTATCGGTTATTGTCTCTTTAATCAGTTTTACAGTTGGGCAACTGTACCACCGGCAACAACTAAAAAGGATGCTTTTTGGATGCAGCATCTACACAGCTAATGGATTTACAAGCTAACGCTACTTATCCTATAGCTATAGATAAATTACCAAATGAAGAGTTTCAAAAGATGAAAAAAGTTACACTAGAAAATCTAAATTCAACAGGCTCACCAACAATAGTAACAGTATCTTGTGGAGAACATAAGGAGGTGTTCCAATCAATGCAATTACCGAGAAAAAGGTCCGGATTTCTTCTCATTGAACACCTCTTGGCTCTTGTCATTATCTCTATTAGTTTAGTGGCATTTATGGGGACTGTGCACAGCGTTTTTTTAAAAAAATCAAAGATCGACTCAATGTTCCTGATGATATTAAATGGCATGTAGCAGTACAACAGATGAATTATAATTATGCTGGATATAGACTGAAGTCATTTAACGGCTACAATCCTTATATTGCATATTTTGAAAACATGACATCTGAGAAAACAGAGGTGATTACATTAGTTTCTAGTTGGAGGGACGGAGGGAAGATTTATAAAGGATCAGGAGGAAGTGGAGGACACCAACCATTTCTCTACGGCATTCGCTCCTTATCCATTCAAAGAAATGGTAGCAGATTACTTATGTCACTAACTTTAAATCAAGGAATACTTTTCGATTAAATTTTTGCACCAAAGAATCGTGTTATTTACATCAAAGTGAAAGAGGTAAAGGAAAAGAAAAATGATAAACCCTAAAAGAAAAGGAACATTACTTTTTCAGTTTTTAGCACTCCTTGCTATTGCTAGTTTCCTCATCATTGCTCTATTAAAAATTCATGCCCATAACACTCTTGAATATCGCCTTCTAGAAGATGGGTATCGAATGGATTTATTGCTCGAGATGGCGAGTCAAACAGTGCGTCAAAGGCTTTCTTTTAAAGGGGATGAAATGACTTTTTCCGGATAATATTCAATTTTCTAATGGCACAGTGAGGGTAGAATGGAACGAGAAAGCACATCAATTTATATTAAAGGCATACCTTCCAAAATGGCCACACGAAAGAAGATACACTAATTATTCAGTTTGTAAAAATAAACTAAACGCTAGATAGCAACTTCTTTTTGTTTTTTTCATTTTTCAAGATATGGTATACTTTTTCAATGAGAAAATGAAAAAGATGGTGAAATGATGACACAAACAATCGGAGAAATTTTAAAAAGTGCAAGGCAATTAAAAGGGATACACTCTTGATGACTTGCAACAAATTACAAAAAATTCAAAAAACGTTATTTAATTGCAATTGAAGATAATGATTTTGACTTGATGCCAGGTGCTTTTTATACACGTGCGTTCATTAAACAGATTGCGGACACAGTTGGTTTAGACGGTGCAGCTTTATTAGAAGAACATGCATCAGAAATTCCACAAAGCAACTGTTAAAACAACGACTTCTACAGCTATTTCGGCTTCAGTAACAAGTAATCGTACACGTTTAAATAAGAATAAGAGTAAATGGTCTTCAATATCAGATACTTTAAAGAATTATTTCCCTACAATTTTATTAGGGAATGTTCATAGTAGCGATTATTTTTTTGCAATTGGACAAGCAGTTTTAAACACTCGTAGTCAAAGAAATAATCAGGTTACCACACAAGTAACGACTCAGCAAAGTGCTGTACAAGAAACAACAGTTGCTACTACAACAACAAAAGCTCCCAGAAGTTACTAGTGTAAATTACTCATACGCGAATGGGAATGCTTTATACTATACTGCTCAAGTAAGTAAATTCCCTCTAGAGGTTAAAGTGTTGAACCAAGCAAGAACCGATCTTTGGGCTCAAATCTCTGCAGACGGAACAGTTGTCGCTGATGGAGTACCAAGTACTGGGTCAAACAGTTTCTGGTTCTATTCCAGAAGGAACAACAACCATTCGAATGGATTTTGGTTATACACCTTTAGGAACGATTACCGTTGGAGGAGTTGAACTAAAAATTCCAGAAGGTTCAACTGCAAATAGAATTTATATTACAGTACAATAGGAGAAACTCAGTGAATTTACCAAATAAATTAACCGTAATGAGAATTTTCATGATCCCGGTATTTATCGTTCTCATGAGTTTGCCAAGTGAAGCGTTCGGTACGATGAATCTTTTAGGTTCACAAATTAATGTTGTACACTTCTTGGCAATGATTATTTTCGCGGTAGCTAGTTTTACAGATTATCTTGATGGCTATTTAGCACGCAAATACAAATTAGTAACAAACTTTGGGAAGTTTGCAGATCCTTTAGCAGATAAAATGTTAGTGATGACAGCGTTCATCATGCTTGTTTCATTTAGTTTAGCTCCCTGCATGGGTGGTTGAGTATCATTGTCTGTCGTGAATTAGCAGTAACTGGTCTACGACTATTACTAGTAACTGATGGAGAAGTTATGGCTGCGGCTTGGCCAGGAAAAGTGAAGACTGCTACTCAAATGTTGGCGATTATTTTTCTGTTGACGGATGATTTGTTCTTTAAGCCAATTGGAGTTCCAATTGGACAAATCTTATTATATAGTTGCTTAGTATTTACAATCTATTCAGGTTTGGATTATTTTGTAAAGAATCGACATGTATTTGCGGATTCATTTACTAAAACAGAATAACAAATGAAGCCTGAAACATTATTGTTTTGGGCTTTATATTTTACGAAAAAAAGAGTGTAAGGAAGGCGAAAAATGAATGCGGAAATTATAGCAGTCGGAACTGAACTACTTATGGGTCAAATTGTAAATACCAATAGCGTATTTAGCTCAAGAATTGGCGAAAAATTCGATTCCAACTTACTATCAACAAGTGGTTGGTGATAATGAAGAAAAGAATGGTTGAAGCAATTGAATTAGCCGCTTCAAGAGTGAGTTGATTATTCTTTCTGGCGGACTTGGGCCAACAACAGATGATATAACTAAGCAAGTATTGGCTCGCTTTTTAGAAGTGCCACTAGTTGAAGATGAAAAAGCTCTTCAAAAAGTCATTGAGTTTCATGTCCGTTCTCATCGCGACATGAGTGAAAATAATCGAAGACAGGCATTAGCCTTCGAAGGCGGAACCGTTTTTTTGAAAATCATAACGGACTTGCAGTAGGGTGTGGTTTTTGAAAAAGATGGACGACAATTCATTGTCTTACCTGGACCACCAAATGAATTAAAAAATGATGATGCAAAAAGAAGTGTTGCCTTTCTTACGTAAGAAGGTAGGCAAAGTGGATTTATTTGAATCACGTTACTTACGCTTCTTTGGAATTGGAGAATCACGCTTAGTGACCATTTTAGAAAATCTAATTGAAGAACAAAACAAATCCGACGATTGCACCATATGCTGGTAAATTTGAAGTAATGCTTCGTTTAACGGCCAATGGGGAAACAGAAGAAGAGTGCAGAGATCTTCTTGATGGAATGGAACTACTTATCCAATCGCAAGTAGGAGAATTCTTCTATGGATACGGGGGACCACAATACATTACAAGAAGTCACTGTTGATTTACTAAAAAGAATCAGGGCTTACGATTGCCTCTGCCGAAAGTTTAACGGGTGGATTGTTTTGCAGCAAGTGTCGTTGCCTTTGAAGGAAGCTCTTCATACTTCCAAAGGCGGAACAGTCGCTTATCAAAGAGAAGCGAAAAGAAACGCAACTAGGAATCGATAGCACCTTGCTGGATCAATACGGTATGGTCAGCGCAGAATGTGCCAAGGCCATGGCGGAACAAGCAAGACTCCATTATCAAAGTGATTTAGGGCATTTCATTTACGGGAGTCGCAGGGGCCAAGTGAAATGGAAGGAAAAAGAAGTCGGAACGATTTTTCGTCGCATTAGCCTCAGGACAGACGTAGAAGTTCTTGAATTACACCTTGCACGTAATCGTAACGATAATCGTGAATTCGCGGTCCAATATGGATGGAATTTGCTTAGAAAATATTTATTAAAACAAGCTCGAACAAAATAAGAACAAATGTTCGCATATTGCTTGCGCATAGAATAGAACATAGTGTACAATATGTTTGACTTAAAATTCGTGGAGGAATTAAAACATGGCAGAAAATGAAAATCGTCAAAGAGCATTGGAAGATGCGCTAAAGAAAATTGAAAAGAGCTACGGTAAAGGTGCCGTAATGAAATTAGGAGAAAAAAAGTAGATACACAAATCCAAACAGTATCTTCAGGGTCTCTTGCATTAGATATCGCATTAGGGCGTAGGTGGGTTCCACGTGGACGTATCATCGAAGTATACGGACCAGAATCATCAGGTAAAAACAACCGTTGCACTTCATGCGGTTGCAGAAGTTCAAAAACGTGGTGGAGTAGCAGCGTTTATCGATGCTGAGCATGCTCTAGATCCAGAATACGCAAAAGCTTTAGGCGTAAACATTGATGAATTACTATTATCTCAACCAGATACAGGGGAACAAGGATTAGGAATTGCAGATGCGTTAGTATCATCAGGAGCCGTTGACATTGTGATCGTTGACTCAGTTGCTGCGTTAGTTCCACGTGCCGAAATCGATGGCGACATGGGACAATCACGTAGGGTCTGCAAGCTCGTTTAATGTCTCAAGCATTACGTAAGTTATCAGGTTCTATTAACAAAACAAAAACAATCGCAATCTTTATCAACCAAATTCGTGAAAAAAAGTGGGCGTTATGTTTCGGAAATCCTGAAACAACACCTGGTGGACGTGCCTTGAAATTCTACGCGACAGTTCGTTTAGAAGTACGCCGTGCATGACCAAATCAAACAAGGTACGGAAATTTTAGGGAACCAAACTAAAAATTAAAGTTGTTAAAAAAATAAAGTGGCTCCACCATTTAAAAACAGCTGTTGTGGATATCATGTACGGAGAAGAATTTCTCAACTTGGGGAATTACTCGACATGGCAGCAGACCTCGACTTCGTGAAGAAGAGTGGTGCATGGTACGCTTATAACGACGAGAAGATTGGTCAAGGTCGTGAGAATGCAAAAAGCATGCTTGGCAGATCATCCAGAAGTCGTTGCCGACTTGAACCAAAAAGTTCGTGCTCACTATGGCATTGGAGTAGCAGCTCCTGTTGAAGTGGAAGAAGAAGGACAAACAAGTTTATTAGACTAATCAAATCAATAGAAAAGAATCGGGCTAAATGGCTCGGTTCTTTTTTTATGCTAAAGTTTAGTAACTGCTTAAGGTTTCATAAGAATGCTAGCATTTTACATTAAAATAATGTACTCTTATGGTTGGTATAATTTAAGAAAGAGGATTTATCAATATATGTTTAAAAGAAAGCCTTATGTAGGCCTGAGTGATAAAATTCGAAATCAGAAAAATTCGCAACAAATTCTCTTGGAAAGTTCATCTTGGTTAACGATTGGGAATATCGTCTCAAGATTACTTGGAGCGCTCTATATCATTCCTTGGGGAATGTGGATGGAGTGCCGATAGGGATAATGCAAACTACTTATATTTTATCGCCTATAATATTTATGCATTAGTATTACAAATATCAACAGCAGGGATTCCAGTTGCGATTTCTAAAATCGTAGCGGACAACCACGCAAGAAGAGATTATAAAACGAGCTGGCGATTGTTTAAAGGAACAATGCTCTTTATGACGTTCTTAGGGTTTGTCTTTGCGGCAGGAATGTATTTTGCAGCGCCACTGTTTGCAAAAGGAGCTACTCCTGAAGAGATTGCGGATAGTATTTTGGTTATCCGTTCGCTAACGCCTGCGGTACTCATTATTCCACCGCTTAGCTTAATGCGTGGATACTATCAAGGATATAATGAGATGGCTGCTTCTGCGAAATCTCAATTATGAGAACAAGTAGTCCGTATCTTGTATATGTTAGGATTAACTTATTTTTGTGATGCGTGTTATAAACGGCGGATTCGTAATCGCTGTAGCACATTCTACATTTGCGGCCTTTGTCGGAGCGGTCATTGCGTTCTTATACTTAGCTTATAAGATGTTACGCGACCATAAAGGCATGATGGAATTAATGGAAGAGGGTCGTCCTGAACGTCCATTAAGTTTCTGGAAGATTATTCTGGAAGTAATGCGGGAGGCGTTACCTTTCGTATTAGTGACTTCAAAGTATTCAAATCATCAGTTTGATTGACCAAGAAACCTTCCAACGTTTTGTGCCAATCTTTACAACTTATTCTTTTGAAGAAGGAAAAGAACTCATCACGTTATTTGGATTTAATGCGAATAAGATTATTATGATCGTGATTTCGCTAGCGATGAGTATTTCAACAGCGGCACTGCCACTGCTTGCAGCTCATTATTCTGTGAATGACCGGGAAGAAGTTAAACGCGTCATAGCGAATAACCTTGGTTTATTTGCGTATATTATGATTCCAGCTTCTGTCGGTATGGCGATTGTATCGGAACCAATATATAATGTGTTCTATTCACCAGACCCAACTGGAACTTATTTATTAGTTGTCTCATGCGTCATGTGTGTGTTCTTAGGATTATTTGTAACGTTCACATACATCTTACAATCGATGGAACAACATATCATCGCCATTAAAGCTTTGGGATTTACAGTGATTATTAAATTGCTATGGCAACCAATGATGATGTACTTCCTTGGCGGAGCAGGTCCGTTAATTGCGAGTTCAGTTGCGTTCTTTGTAGCTACACTGTATATGTGTCGCCACGTTCTTCGATTGACTCGATTCGATTTGAATTACGTATTGAAGAAATTTGGCCAAGTGCTTCTTGCGTCTTTTGCAATGGCCGTGACTTCTGCGATTACATTATTTGCAATTAAACAAGTCATGCCAATTGGTGGTAAAGTACGTGCTTTAATTGCAGTTGCTGTAGTTGGTCTTGTCGGAGTAGCGACATACGGACTGATTACGCTGAAGAATCGATTAGCAGATGAAATGCTTGGCGCTCGTATTGGTGGCATTCGTCGTAAATTGAGGATGAAATAATGAGAATAGATAAATGTTTAGCAGATTGTGGCCTTGGAACTCGTTCCGAGGTCAAATCTTTATTAAAGTCAAAAATTACCGTTAATGGGAAAGTCGTAACGAATGGGAAAGTTCAAGTGAATCCTGAAACGGATGAGATTTTTATTCGATGGTGAAAAAAATTCAGTATGAAGAATTTGTTTATATTATGATGAATAAACCTAAAGAGTCGTCAGTGCCACAGAAGATAATCTTCATAAAACGGTTCTGGATTTAATCGATCCGCTCTATTTTAAAAAAGGGGTCTTTCCGGTAGGTCGTTTGGATATAGATACTCATGGGTTGCTGCTTCTAACCAATGATGGAGAGTTGGCGCACCGTCTTCTTTCACCAAAAGAAACACGTCACAAAAAATCTACCAAGCAAAAGTTGAAGGAGTGATGACTCCTGAAGATGCCGCTGCTTTTGAGAGGGGTATTGTGTTATCGGATGGGACGGAGTGCATGCCTGCACAGCTTGATATTCTTAGGACGTTTCAGGATGAATCGGTTGTTCAGATTCACCTGAAAGAGGGAAAATTCCATCAGGTGAAACGAATGGTAAAAGCCTGTGGGAAAACCGTTGTAGACTTGCAGCGACTCACGATGGGGCCACTCAAGCTAGATGAGCGTCTCGCGTTAGGGAGAGACAGACCATTAACTGAAGAAGAACTACAATCATTAATGAACAATGAATAATGAAAGCTTAGGAGAAATCCTAAGCTTTTTATTTATTTTAGAAAGTGTTTAACCGCTTTTCATCGCTTTGTAAAAAAATGGTAAGATAAGACTATTGAATCTACTTGATAGAGATTGGAGCGATTGGATGACAATTGATTGGAAAAAAAGAAGTAGAACTTCGTAAAGAAGATTTATTAAAAGATTTATTTACATTATTACGTATTGACAGTGTACGTGATGATTCAAAAGCGACAGAGGAAGCGCCTGTAGGTCCTGGGCCTAAAGAAGCACTAGAAGCTTTCTTGGCAATCGGTGAACGTGATGGTTTCACAACAAAACAAGTTGGTAACTTAGCAGGGCATATCGAATTTGCACCAAATCCTGACTTTAAAAGAGACTCTTGGAGTTTTTAGGTCACGTGGACGTTGTTCCTGTTGGGACTGGCTGGGAGACAGATCCGTTTGAACCACAAATCATCAATGATCGTATTTATGCACGTGGATCAAGTGATGATAAAGGACCAAGTATGGCAGCTTATTACGCGCTAAAAATCATTAAGGAATTAGGATTACCAGTTTCTAGACGTGTTCGTTTCATTATCGGAACAGACGAAGAATCTGGTTGGAAATGTATGGACCGTTACTTCCAAACAGAAGAAATGCCAGACTTTGGTTTCTCACCAGATGCAACATTCCCAATTATTAACGGGGAAAAAGGAATTCTGTCGTTACACTATGATATTCCAGGCGAAGCATCAGAAGGGGATTACCAATTACTAAGCTTCGATGCAGGCTTACGTGAAAACATGGTTCCTCAAGATGCGCATGCGGAAATTAATGTACCAAATGAAAACGAAGTGGTGGACCGCTTCTTTGCATATGTTGCTGCAAATCCTATTGAAGGTAGTGCTCAAGTTTTAGACGGGAAAGTAGTTCTTGATGTAGTTGGTAAATCAGCGCACGGTTCAACTCCGGATAAAGGTATCAACGCTGGAACACACTTAGCGAAATTCTTAAACCAATTTAACTTTAAAGGCAACGCGAAGAAATATTTAGCATTTGCCGCTGAAGTATTACATGAAGATACAGAAGGTAAAAACTTAAAAGTGGCTTATAACCATGAAGTGATGGGACCATTAACGGCTAATGCCGGAATCTTCACTTATACTCCTGAATTAGGTGGGGTAGCTGTAGTAAACTTCCGTTATCCATTAGGGGTCACTGCTGAAGGTCTTGAAATTAAGACAGAAGTAGTTGCTTCAGGATATGGTTTCACAGTTGCTCACGGTAAAAGCATCAAGTGCCTCATTATGTATCTCCAGAAGATGAGTTAGTGTCAACCTTATTAGAGGTATATCACCGTCAAACAGGATTACCTGCACATGAACAATCAATCGGTGGTGGTACATACGGACGTATCTTCGAACGTGGCGTAGCGTATGGAGCGCTATTCCCAGACTCAATCGATACAATGCACCAAAGCAAATGAATTCTTCGCTTTAGAGGATTTGTTCAGATCTACAGCGATTTATGCAGAAAGCGATTTACGAATTAATTAAGTAAAAATTTTTTTGGGAAAGGTGGATGATTTTTCATCCACCTTTTCTTTTACGATTAGAATTACAAAAATCCCGTGATTTCTTAAAAAGTTCTTTGCTATTCGTTTTGTAAAACGTGCTATACTACTAATGATATTATGTGTGAAAACTGTAAATTATTCATTTTTGGAGGCTAAAAGCATGGGATTTTATAATCTTTCTAGTGCTGATTGTAGTACTAGGTGCTGCATTATATGGAACAGCAATCTATTTAACAAGAAAACAAAATAAAGTGATTGAGGAATTATCTGAGAAAAAAGATAAATTAATGGCAGTGCCAATTGCGGATACTTTCTATACTTTGAAGAATCTAAATCTAACAGGTCAAACAAAGAGAACATACGAAACATGGCAAGCGACTTGGCAAACAATCACACGTTTTAGATTTCCTGAAATTGAAGCTGCTCTAGTAAGCGCAGAACAATATATTCAAAAATTAAACTTCTTTAAGGGGAGACAAGTTACTCAACAAGCTGAGAACTTAATTGAAGAAACAAAAGCGGAAGTTGATAAAATCTATTCAGCATTACAAAAGTTACTAGATAGTGAGAAACAAAATAGAGCTGAGTTAGATTTATTACAAGAACGCTATGCTTCAATGAGAAAAGATTTATTAGCACATAGCTTTTCATTTGGAGAAGCCTTAGAGACTTTAGAAAAAAACGTTTGGCATGCTTAGAGTTAGACTTTGCAAAGTTTAATACTTTAACAAACGAAGGAGATCACTTAGAAGCTAAGGAAGTACTTGGACGTATTGAGAAAGAGATGAAAAGAATTTGAATCTATCGTAGAACAAGTTCCTCAACTCTTAAAAAGAAATCGATACTGTCTATAATGAGCAAGTAGAAGATTTAAAAACAAGGCTACAAGAGAATGGTTGAAGAGCATTATCAATTCTCAAAAAAATTTCTATTCCTGATGAAATTGAGAGCATTGAAAAAAACGATTCAAGTGGCCCGTAACCATATTGCTGCTACAGAATTAGAGGAAGCTCGTCAACAATTAGATAAAGTGGCTCGTGAAATCGACCAACTTTACGATGTGATGGAAGCGGAAATTGAAGCACGTGAATTTGTATACCGAAACAAAGCGCAAGTTGAAAAAAACGATTGAACCAAGTATTACAAAAGCAACCGTTATGTGAATATCGAGGTTGATCGTGTATCACAAAAATTATATTTTATCGAATAATGAGTTTGTTCGTGTTCAAGAATTTGCTGAACAATTAGAAAAAGAACAAGAAGCTATTCAATACTACAGCAAGGCGATGGAAAATCATCAAGTGCCTTACTCAGTTGTTAAAGAACATTACGAACTCGTCCTTGATAAATTAAATAGTATTGATGAAGATCAAACGGATTTAGTAAATACTTTATCTGACTTACGCAGCCAAGAAAAAGCGATTCGTGATGGATTAGATGTCTTCGAATTGGACTTACGAAATATGAAACGTACGATTGAGAAGTACCACTTACCAGGTCTTCAAAAGAATACTTAGAATTGTTCTTTGCAACAAGCAATCGTATTGAGCAATTATGGCAAAAAGATGAATCGTGTGAAGTTAGATATGAGTGAAATTAATGCCGCAAATAATGTGATTGAAGAGGATGTTGAAAAAAATTAGATATCCTTACAGAGCAAATTGTGGACAACGCTCAATTAACGGAGTATATGATTCAACATGCCAACCGTTATCGTTTATCACATCCTGAAATCGAAACTGCAATTGGTCGTGCACTTGACCTATTCAACCACACATTCAAATACGATGAATCATTACAAATTATTGAGTCAGCGTTAGAACAAAGTAGAACCAGGTGCTGGTAACCGTGTCCGTCAAAACTATCAATCAGAAAAGAATAATAGTTTATTCTTCTAATAGATAAATGATTAAACCACGTGGTGAAAGCTCACGTGGCTTTTTTATTCTTTTTGAATCATCGTATCATAATCAAGTTTTATGTGTGGAAAAATCTATATTTTTTTAATATTCTTCCAGAAGTATACTAAAGTTACAAATGAAGGAGGGATTTTTATGGATTTTTGTATTATGGGGGAGCGTATTTTTTTAGCAGGCTTATTCTCGTTTTTCTCCATGCGTGCTACCGCTGTTTCCAGTCTATTTTGGTGTTTTAATGAGTGAACAGGACGGACCTCGCCTGAAGATTGGGAGATTAGAGATATATTGGAAGCCAATGATTCGCACAGTCATCTTTATTGCTGGCATTTCAACAGTCTTTTTCTTCTTAGGTTTGCAGCAACTGCATTGGGAAGTCTGATTTACAATCCTTGGTTTAATATCACACTGGGAGTCATGATTGTGCTATTAGGCTTGCACCAAATGGAACTGTTCCATCTACTATTTTTACAAAAACAAAAAACAGTTCAGTTTGAAGTAAAAGATAAAAAATCGCTATGGAGTAGTTACTTATTAGGACTCAGTTTCAGCTTCGGATGGACACCTTGTGTGGGACCAGTACTAAGTGCCGTCTTAACGCTTATCTCCACTCAACAAGCCAGTATCACCTATGGGATTTTCTTACTTTGCTTATATATATTAGGTTTAGCCATTCCGTTTTTAATCTTATCAGCTGCTTCAACCGTAGCGTTTAAATGGTTTAACCTTGCAAAAAAACGATTATTATTACTAAAAAAAATCGGAGGACTCGTGATTGTTATTATGGGAGCATCAATTATCTTTTCTCAACTGTCACAAGTTTTTCCATTAAAAAAATTAGGGAGGAATGAAAATGAAAACAAAATTGATGATTGCATTATTTAGTACATTGCTTTTAGGAGCTTGTCAAAATTCACAAATGGGTATGGATACAAAAGACATGAAAGAAACCACTGAAATGATGAGCTCTATGAGTGGTGAAAAAATGGATAAAATGGATAACATGAGTTCAAAAGATGAAAAAATGGACAAAAAGATGGGAGAAATGGACGATATGACACAGTCTACCTTTACAACATTAGATGGGAAAAGAAGTTTCACTAGCAGATTATAAAGGGAAAAAAAGTTTATTTGAAGTTTTTGGGCTTCATGGTGTCCAATCTGTTTAGCTGGACTTGCTGATATTAATCAATTAGCGGACATGCCTCCCAAAGATGCAGTCGTTCTGACTGTTATTGCACCAGGTGTGAATCGTGAAAAATATTTAGACGACTTTAAAGAATGGTTTTCTGGGTTGGACTATAAAACACTTCCAGTTTTAGTAGATAATAATGGCCAGTTTTTAAAAAATTAGGAATCGTTGGGTACCCATCTTCAGCTTTTATTGATGCAAATGGGAAAGTGGTAAGAGTTCAACCAGGTCACGTAACGAATGAAGATATCGTGAAGACTTTAGAAACACTCTAGAAGAGGAGAAAGCAGAATGGATAAAAAACTAACGATTTCAGTCTTTGCCTTCATTATTTTATTAGCGGGAGCTTTGTATTTTGGTAAAGGCAATACAGTAGTCAGTTCTTCTGAATCAGAATCGATTTCAAAAAGGTCACGAATCTGATTGAAAAAGAAGAAAACAAATCAATACCAAAAGGAGGCAACAAATATGAAAGAAATTTATTTGGCAGGGAGGCTGCTTTTTGGGGGCTTGAGGAATATTTTTCAAGAATTAATGGGGTAATTGATGTTGTTAGTGGTTACGCCAATGGGAATGTAGAAACAACCAATTATCAACTTATTCATAGTACAGACCATGCTGAGACAATTCATGTAACTTATGATGCGGATAAAGTTTCCCTAAGAGAATTATTATTATATTACTTTAGAGTGATTGATCCTTTTTCAGTGAATAAACAAAGGAAATGATGTAGGCCGCCAATATCGTACAGGAATTTATTATACAGATGAAGCCGATAGTAAGATTATACAGGAGGTCATGAAAGAAAAAAAGAAGAACAATTAGGAAAAAAATTAGCAGTTGAAACGGAAAAAAACTACGCCATTTCATGGTTGCTGAAGACTACCATCAAGATTGCTTAAAAGAAACATCCAAATGGATATTGTCACATTGATGTGAAAAAAGCAAATGATCCAGTTATTGATGCGAATATGTATCCACTTCCTGATGAGGAGACTTTAAAAGAAAACATTGACAAAGGAACAATATGCTGTAACTAGAGAAAATCGTGCAGAATTAGCATTTTCAAATCAATATTGGAATAATCATGAAAAAGGAATCTATGTAGATGTAGCGACAGGAGAACCACTATTTTCTTCACGAGACAAATTTGATTCTGGATGTGGATGGCCAAGTTTCACGAAACCAATCTCTTCAGAGTAGTTACTTATCATGAAGATAATAGTTTTAATATGAAACGAGTTGAGGTAAGAAGTCGTATTGCAAATTCTCATTTAGGCCACGTGTTTGAAGATGGCCCTAGTGATAAAGGCGGACTACGATTCTGTATTAATAGTGCTTCCATTAAGTTTATTCCTCTGGATGAAATGGATTCTAAAGGATATGGTTATTTGAAAGACTTTGTTAAATAGAAATAGATGCTTTAGAGGAGAGGGGTTAATGATGGAATTTCTCTCTTTTAAAGCATTTTTTTATGCAAAAACTCACTCGAAAAAAAGTTTTTATGAAAGAGTATAATGGAAACAGGAGAGATTTTATGTATTCAATCTTGATTGTAGAAGATGAACCGGTTATCCGAAAAGGGATTGCTTCTCTTGTTGATTTTTGAAAGTTTGGGGATATCAGGCGTTCTAGAGGCCGAAAATGGGGAACAGGCGATAGCAATGATTCAAGAGCAGGCGCCAGATATTTTGATGACGGATATTAATATGCCAAAAATGGATGGAATTACTTTGGCTCAATTAGCAAGAGCTGAATTTCCACAATTAAGAATTATCTTTTTAACAGGATATGATTATGTGGATTACTTGCTATCAGCAGTTAAATTAGGGGTCGATGATTATATTCTAAAGCCTGTTACCAAAACAGAAATTGAATCCTTGCTTATAAAAGTTGTCTCAAAATTGAATGAAGAAGAAAAACAAAGAAGACTATTAGAATTAGCCAGTAAGAATACCAGTCAATCTGAATCTGTTCACTTTGAGAAATTGATTTTTAGAGAAATTATCTAATCCGGAATTATCTCTAGTAGAACTGGCAAAAACAATTAGGATTTAGTTCGAATTATTTAAGTATGCTTATAAAGAAAGAACTTGGTAAGTCTTTCCAAGAATATGTAACAGAGCAGCGCATTCAAATGGCGAAAAAGACTTTTATTATCTACCGATATGAAAAATTTATGAGATAGCAGAAGCCGTAGGGATTGAAGATATGAATTATTTTTTTCCTACCGATTCAAATCAATAGTGGGAGTTACTCCAAAAATTTAGAAACAGAGCTAATGTATGAGAAAAAAAGTCTTTAGCAACACGTTTATTTGGATATCTGAGTTTAATGCTATGTGTACTTGTAGTCATCATTGGTAGCTTCTATTGGGTTCAAAAGTAGTGAACTGTTTCATAGAGAAGTGGAAGAGCATACGATTCATGAGATAGATACGAGTGCAAAAATATATTGAGCAATATGTTAGTAATTTAAAATCAACCTCAATAGCATTAGCGCAATCAAAAGAAATTCAAACCTATGCCCAAAACGACCATGCAAACAACAAGGATACAATTCATCAGTTGTTTGATACTATTTTAAAAGAGTCATCCAGACTTTATAGCCATCCTGTTTGTGACAAAAGGATGGTAGAATTTTAAAGACTGGCATGGACGAAGAGATGGTAACATCTACAGATATGATGGCGCAAGAATGGTATAAAGAAGCTATCCTAAAAATCAAACACGCCTATTATCAAATCGACGAAGAATAATAGTAATCAAGTGGTTATTTCTATTAGTCAGGAAATAAAAAGGAGAAGATGGACAACATCTTGGTGTGATTCGTTTAGATGTAGATTATCAAGAATTAGAAAAAGTATAGTTAAAGAACTTTCTTTAGGAACAAATGGATATGCTTTTTGTCATTGAAAAAGATGGCACAATTATTTATCATCCGGATTCTGAAGTGTTCGAGTCGATAGAAAAAAACAAATGTCTGTTCAAGATATCTCCAATAGTCCGATGGATTCGATGGTTTCTGAAGATTACTTTGTTCATAAGAGTACCATTGGAAACGGTGATTGGGTCTTAGTTGGGGTAAGCTCGTTTAGTAGTTTTAAAGAGACGTCGTTCAAATTGCTTGCGATTGTGAGTGCTGTTGGGATTGTTGGTTTAATGATTTGTATGTTTTGGAATTTATGCTCTGATGCGTTATCAACTGCTTCCTGTAAAAACAATTAGGTCAGGTCATGAAGAAAAGTTGAAGAGGGAGACACTACGATTCGAGCACAGGAGAACGGTGCACAAGAATTCCAAGTTTTTGGCTGCTAGTTTCAATCAAATGTTAGAGAAAAATTGAAAAACTTATGCAGGATGAAAAAGAACAAGAAGCACTGACCAGAGTTTATGAATTAAAGGCATTAACGAGTCAAATTAATCCGCATTTTCTATATAATACTTTGGAGACTATTATTTGGATGGCTGAATTTCAAGACCATAAAAAAGTAGTAGAAATTACAAAAGCACTCTCTAATTATTTTAGACTTTCGCTGAATGCGGGAAATGAATTAGTAACATTACAACAAGAAATAGATCATGTACGACAATATTTATTTATTCAAAAGGAAAGATATGGCGATAAGTTAAATTATCGAATCGATTTTTTTCAGAAGAAATTCCTCCGATTATGATTCCAAAAAATTGTTATTCAGCCTCTCGTAGAAAATGCAATCTATCATGGAATTAAAAGAAATCGATAGACCAGGGCAAATTGATATTACACTTCTAAAAGCTTGATGAATGGATTGAAATTTGCATTGCCGATAATGGCGTCGGAATGAGTGGGAAAGAAACTTCATCAAAACAGCTTGGTGGTATTGGAATTAAGAATGTCACTGAACGATTGAAAATATTTTTTGGGGAAGCATTTACGATGACGATTGACTCAAAACCAAAATGAGTATACAAAGGTCTATTTACGCATTCCGATAAAAAAAGGCAACAAGACTTGCAATAGTTGACAAAAACTAGACGCTTTTCGTATACTTCTAAAGGTAAGCAGTCGGATTGAGATTTTACCTATTAGAGAGGCTTGTCTGGTGAAAATAGCCATCAAAATCGTGCTCCCGATTGAAAACTTTGTAGAAATACAAACGCCCTTCCAGCGTTATCGGAATTAGAGATGAATGAACAGCTGTTTCATTGTAAGCAAGGTGGTACCGCGGTAGGACGCCCTTGCAGCAATGGAGCAGTTTTTATTACAAAAAGAAGGAGAATGAAGATGAAAAAAATTATCAAGTAGCGAAATTCGTCAAATGTACCTTGATTTCTTCCAAGAAAAAGGACATAAAGGTGCATCCAAGTGCGAGCTTAATTCCTGTAAACGATCCAACATTATTATGGATTAACTCAGGGGTTGCCACTCTTAAAAAATACTTCGATGGAACAGAAACACCAGAAGTTCCACGTATTACCAATGCTCAAAAGAGTATTCGTACAAACGATATCGAAAACGTAGGACACACAGCTCGTCACCATACATTATTTGAAATGATGGGGAACTTCTCAATTGGAGATTACTTCAAAGAAGAAGTAATTCCATGGGCATGGGAATTCTTAACAAGCGAAAAAAATGGTTAGGACTTGATCCAAATCGTCTTTATGTGACTTACTATCCAAAAGATCCAGAAACAAAAGCATTATGGATGGATAAAGTAGGTCTTCCTGAAGATCACATCATTCCAGTAGAAGATAACTTCTGGGATATCGGTGCAGGTCCATGTGGTCCGGATACTGAGATTTTCTACGACCGTGGAGAAAAATATAATAACTTAGCAGAAGATGATCCAGAAAACTATCCTGGTGGAGAAAACGAACGTTACTTAGAAATTTGGAACTTAGTATTCTCTCAATTCAACCATATGCCAGACGGAACTTATCCACCATTACCACATAAGAACGTCGATACGGGGATGGGTCTTGAACGTGTAGTTTCTGTTATCCAAGACACACCAACAAACTTCGAAACAGACTTATTTATGCCAATTATTAAGCAATTAGAAAGCTTAAGCGCTGGTAAGAAATACAATGACTCTAAAGAATTAGATGTTTCATTCAAAGTAATCGCTGACCACATTCGTGCAGTAAGCTTTGCGATTGGGGATGGCGCGCTTCCTTCAAACGAAGGTCGTGGATATATCATCCGTCGTTTAATCCGTCGTTCTGTAATGCACGGACAACGTTTGGGAATTCAAGGTTCATTCTTAACTAAATTAGTTCCAACTGTTGCTCAAATTATGCACAGCTACTATCCTGAAGTTACTGAAAATATGGAATTCATCCAAAAAGTGATTGCAAACGAAGAAAATCGTTTCCAAGAAACCATTCACGATGGTTTAGCAATCTTAGAAACTATTTTTGCCGATATGAAAGCTTCTAATGAAACGACACTTTCTGGCGAAATGCGTTCAAACTATATGACACTTACGGATTCCCATATGAATTAACATTAGAATACGCTAGCGACAATGGGTTCACAGTCGATGAAGAAGGCTTCCAAGCAGAAATGCAAGCGCAAAAAGATCGTGCACGTGCTGCTCGTAATACAGAAACATCAATGAATGTTCAATCTGCAGTGTTACGTGATATTACTGTAGAGAGTGAATTTGTTGGATATGCTTCAACAACAGAAGAAGGCGTGTTAAAAGCCATTGTTGTCGATGATGAATTAGTAGAATCTGCACATAAAGATGCACATGCTCAATTAGTATTCGACCGTACGCCATTCTATGCTGAAATGGGTGGACAATTAGCAGACCACGGTACGATTCAAGATGCAAGCGGCACAGTTGTAGCCAATGTATTACAAGTAAAGAAAGCTCCTAACGGACAACCATTACACACAGTTGAAGTGTTAGGCGACTTACAAGTAAACGCAACTTACACATTAGTGGTTGATGCTTCTGAACGTGCAAAAATCATCAAGAACCATACAGCAACTCACTTATTACACCAAGCATTGAAAGATGTTCTAGGAACACACGCAAACCAAGCTGGTTCTCTTGTAACGCCAACTAGTTTACGTTTCGACTTCAGTCACTTTGGACAAGTAACTGCTGAAGAATTAGCTGAAATGGAACGTATCGTAAACGAAAAAATCTGGGCTGGTTTAGAAGTGGTTACGATTGAAACAACACTAGAAGATGCGAAGAGCCGTGGGGCAATGGCACTCTTTGGTGAAAAATATGGCAAATTAGTTCGTATGGTCAACATTGGCGACTGGTCAATCGAACTTTGTGGTGGTATCCATGTAGCGAACACTCAAGAAATCGGATTATTCAAGATTGTTTCTGAATCTGGTATCGGTGCTGGCGTTCGTCGTATCGAGGCTGTCACAAGTAAAGAAGCTTTTGACTTATTAAGCCATCACGAAAACCTATTAAAACAATTGGCTGCTGAAGTCAAAGCAATCCAATTAGATACAGTTGTAGAACGTGTGGCTACTTTGGGTCAAGAATTGAAAGAAGCCAATGGTGAAATTGCGAAACTGAAAGCTAAAATCATGAAAGCTGAAGTCGCAGATGTCTTCAACAATGTAGAAGAGGTGAACGGGACTTCATTCATTACCGTTTCTCTAGAAAAATAAAGAAATGGATGAATTACGTCAATTAGCAGATACTTGGAGACAAAAAGGTGCGAGTGATATCTTCGTAGTAGGTACTGCTTCTGCGGATAAAGCCAATCTTTTAGTAGCCGTATCTAAAGATGCTAATGCAAAAGGATTAAAAGCAGGCGATATCATTAAGGCGATTGCTCCAGCTATCCAAGGTGGAGGCGGAGGCCGCCCTGATATGGCTCAAGCAGGTGGTAAGAACCCTGCAGGTATTCCACAAGCATTCGAATTGCTTAAAGAATATTTAGCTAAATAAGACCAAATTTAGGAAACCTTCCTTAAGCTTATGAATGAGTTTTAAGGAAGGTTTTTATTCGAAAAGCAAAGGAAAGCTTTCTAAAAAGTTTAAGAATCGGTAAGTATGGATTGTAGTTTTGCTGAAAAATCCTGTAGAATAAGCATATATATTGAAATGAGGTGTCAGTATGAGTTCAATAGATGAAACAGTCCTATTTAAGTTTAATGAAAAGGATGAAAAAAAGCGTTCAAGAAACTTTAACTATCGTGTATGATGCGTTGAATGAAAAAAAGGATATAGTTCAATCAATCAAATTGTAGGATATTTATTGTCTGGGGATCCAGCGTATATTCCTAGACATAAAAGATGCGCGAAATTTAATCCGTCGTCACGAAAGAGATGAGATTTTGGAAGAACTCATTAGACATTATATTCGTTCTACAGGAAGAGATGCCTAATATGAGATTGATGGGCTTAGATGTCGGAAGTAAAACTGTGGGCGTCGCCGTTAGTGATTTAATGGGATGGACTGCTCAAGGAGTTGAAACGATTCCGATAAATGAAAAAGGCTTCTGAATTTGGCTTCAAACGTGTTGTCGAGTTAGTGGAAGAGTATGGCGTTGAAAAAAATCGTCATTGGTCTACCAAAGAACATGAATAATACGGAAGGGCAAAGAGTAGAGGCTTCTCGAAGATATGGAGCAAGTCTAGAGAAAAGACTCCAAATTCCCATTGTTTTTCATGATGAGCGCCTTACTACGATGCAAGCTGAAAGGATGCTTGTAGAAGAAGGAAATGTTTCAAGAAAAAAAAGAAAGCAAGTCATTGATATGCTCGCAGCAGTCATGATTTTACAAAAACTATTTAGATTTAAATGGAAATCAATAAAAAGAAAGAGGAAAGAAAATGACAGAACATTTACATCACGAACACGATCATGAACATGATCACTTAGAAGGACATGAAGGTCACGAACATATTACAATCGTTGACGAAGAAGGAAACGAAATTTTACACGAAGTATTATTTACTTTTGAATCAGAAGATTACAATAAATCATATGTTTTATGCTATCCAGCAGGAATTCCTGAAGGTGAAGAAGTAGAATTACAAGCTTTCTCATATGTAGAAGCTGAAGATGGTACTGAAGGTCAATTAAACCCAATTGAAACAGAAGCTGAATGGGATATGATTGAAGAAGTATTAAACACATTCTTAGCAGAAGAAGATTTATAATCACAAAAAGACCAAGGGAACCTTGGTCTTTTATTTTTAGAGGAATATAGTTTTATTTGTAAAACATGACAAATGATGTCAACATTAAAAAGGGTATAATCTATTAAGAGGTGAAGATAATGTATGAAAAAAATAATAGATTGTTTCGACTGCTATATTATGTTCTATCGAAAAGAAAAAGTCACAGCATCACAGCTAGCGGACCATTTTGAAGTCTCAATTAGAACAATCTACCGAGATATTGATAATCTTAGTAGTGCGGGTATCCCTATTTACGCCACACAAGGGAAAGGGGAGGCATTGAGATTTCTAGAGAGTTTATTTTGAATCAATCTTTGTTATCTCAAGAAGAAAAGGAACAAATAATGAATGCCTTACAAGGATTAGGGACAACTAGTGACTTATCTGACAAAAAAATCTTCTTATGAAATTGTCTGCATTATTTAATATGGAGATGATCAATTGGATTGAAGTTGATTTTCAAGGATGGAATTCTACACATGACACAGCATTATTTCAAAAATTTGAAGCTGGCGATTTTTGAATAAAAATTTAATTTCATTCGACTATTTTAGCCATCTACAAGAAACTACAAGAATAGTCAAGCCAATTCGAATATTGTTTAAAAGGCTATAATTGGTATTTATATGCTTTTTGTTTATCTAGAAATGATTATAGATTATTTAAATTATCCAGAATAAAAAAATTTGAAGACTTTGAAAGAAAGATATGAGGATTCGTTTGAGGAAATTTCGTTGAACGAAATAAAAAGTACCAAATAATACGATTTCTCTTCAGGTTAAATTTGATAAAAGAGTGGCATATCGCGTTTATGATGAAATAACTACAGAGATCATTGTTGATGAGAATGGAGATTTATTGACAACTATTGAACTCCCAAATGATGAGAGAATGGTTAGTTACTTATTCTCCTATGGCTCAAATGTCGAGGGACTTCAACCAAAAGAAATACGCCTACAAATAAAGCAATTGATTCAAACAATTGGAGAAAAATATAAAACATGACATGAGTTGGCAAGTATTCAATCGTATAATAAGAGTATCAAATAGAAAGGCGTGAGAAAAAAATGAAGTATGAATGGAGAAAACAAGAGAAAGAATTATACGGTGTAAAAAAACCAAAGCTGTTTTAGTAGATGTTCCAAAGCAAAAGTTCATTACGATTAAAGGACAAGGAAATCCAAATGAAGAAGATTTCTCAAATAGAATTTCCGCTTTATACTCAGTGGCCTATGGTATAAAGATGCTGTTTAAAAAAAGCAGCATTGAATAATGAAATTAATGATTTTTACTGTTTTTCCTTTAGAAGGTCTATGGCAAAAAGGAGATAGGGTTGAATTTGATAAAAATGATTTAAGTTATATTTTAATGATTAAACAACCCACACTCATCACTGAAGAAATATATTATCAAGCTTTGGAAATCGTAAAGCAAAAAGCCTAATGATTTATATGAAGAAATCGCCTTTAAAGAATTTGAAGAGGAAAAAGCGATTCAAATTTTACATTTAGGAAGTTTTGATGATGAACCTCAATCTTTTGAGAAGATGGATAAATTAGCTACAGAATTGCAATTAAAAAGAACGTCTAATGTGCACCTTGAAATCTATTTAACAAATAAAAAAACAGAACGAGCGAAGAAAAAGCAAAAAGACAATTCTAAGATATTCAGTAGAATAAATCTCCAAAAAGGTAACAGTATGAATAGATACTGTTGCCTTTTATTGAATACAAAAATAGCTTAAAAATATTGTTATATGAACGTTCTAACTCCCTTTTTGTAATTGAGTTTCTTCATTTTTATAATAATAGGGTATAATAACTACAACTATGGTTACCTTATGTGACTATCTTAGGAGGAAAAACAATGTCTCAAAATGAACATAAAAAGCATTCCTTAATTTCCGAGACGGATTCTAAAAGAGATATCCGAAAGAAGGAAACGTCTATTATTAAAAAAGATTATGAAGTATTTCATGATTGCACTTCTAGCAATTGTTCTAATTGGAGGAATCTTTACTTGGAACTACATTAATGGTGAAGTAAAAACCTGTAGATAGCGAACAAACAGAATTGGTTGAATTTGAAATTAACCAAGGAGAATCTGTTAAAGATGTTGCAAAATCATTTGAAGGAAAAAGAGTTTATTCGTAATTCCAAATTTTTTTACGTTCTATTTAAAGTTTAAAAAATGTCGCAGGATTTAAGGCAGGAGCTTACCAAGTTTCAAAAAAAGCATGACTTTAGATGAAATTATTGAAGAGCTTTCGGGTAAAGGAAAAGAGAAAAACTTGAATGCAACGAAGGTTGTGATTCGAGAAGGAGAGCAACTGAGTGATATTTCTAAAGAAGTTGCAAAATCAACGAAATACTCAGCTGAAGATTTTATGGCTAAAGTTCAGGATAGTGGTTTTATTGAATTGTTAGTTCAAAAAGTATCCTAAATTATTAACGCAGTCATACAATTCATATAATGTGAAATATGTTCTAGAAGGATTTCTTTTCCCAGCAACTTATGATATGAACGATAATAAAACACTTCAAATGTTAATCACTGAAATGGTTGCTAAAACAGATGAAGTGTTATCAAAATATTACTCCCAAATTGAAGCGAGTCCATATACTTTACAACAAATTATGGCTTTAGCTTCCTTAATTGAAAAAGAAGGGGTTAAACTCGAGGATCGTAAGAAGATTGCTAGTGTCTTCTATAATCGTCTTGAAAAAGGCATGATGCTTCAAACAGACGTTGCTGTTCAATATGCTTTAGGAGAACATAAAGAAGCACTATCATTGAAAGATTTAGAAGTGGATTCTCCATATAACTTATACCAAAATTACGGTGTAGGGGCCAGGACCTTATAATAGTCCAAGTGAGGATTCTATTGTTGCCGCACTAGAACCTGAAAAAAACGGATTATTTATACTTTGTAGCGGATATTCATACGAAAGAAATTTATTTTTGCAAAAAACGTATGAAGAACATTTAGAATTAAAAAGCTAAATATGTGGATAAGGAGTAAGGTCATGGAAAAGAGAAAGCCAATTGTTATCGGAGTTACTGGTGGCTCAGGAAGTGGGAAAAACAAGTGTTAGCCGAAAAAAATTTTTGGAGAATTTCCCGGAATTAACGATCGTGAAAAATTGATCAAGATTACTATTATAAAGATCAAAGTCATATGCCGTTTGAAGAACGTTTAAAAAACAAACTATGACCACCCATTTGCTTTCGATACAGATTTATTAATTGAACATATGAATAAATTAATCAATTTTTGAATCGATTGAAGAACCAGTATATGATTACGAAAAATCATACAAGAAGCGACAAAAAAATCCATCAAGAGCCAAAAGACGTTATTCTTATTGAAGGTATTCTTATTCTTGAAGATAAACGTTTACGTGATTTGATGGACATCAAAGGTATATGTAGATACAGATGATGATATTCGCATTATTCGTCGTATTAAACGAGACATGGTGGAACGTGGTAGAACACTCGATTCAATCATTCATCAGTATATGTCCGTTGTAAAACCAATGCATCATCAATTTATTGAACCTACTAAAAAAATTCGCAGACATCATCATTCCTGAAGGTGGATCGAATACAGTTGCAATTGACTTAATGACCACAAAAATAGCTTCTATTTTAAGAGAATTAGCTTAATATTTTGGGCCTTTGAACTTGTTTCAAAGGTCTTTTCTATACAAAAAAATTCACTAAAAATTTCTTAAAAATCATATAAAAAATAATGAATAGGGCTTGCAATCTTCACTATAAAATGTTAAAGTTTTTAGCATTGTAGATTGAGATAATCTAAAAACAATATAGGGAGAGTCGTATGACTGAAAAAGTATTTCCAATGACGCTTGAAGGAAAAAGCAAAACTTGAGGCCGAATTAGAAGAATTAAAAAGTCGTTAAACGTAAAGAAATTGTGGGAGCGAATTAAGATTGCTCGTAGTTACGGTGACTTATCAGAAAAACTCTGAATATGAATCAGCGAAAGATGAACAAGCATTTGTTGAAGGACGTATTTCAACATTAGAAAAAATGATTCGTTTTGCTGAAATTATTGACGATAACAATGTTGAAAAAGATGTTGTTTCATTAGGTAGAAAAAGTTACGTTTATCGAATTACCAGATGGAGATGAAGAAACTTATACGATTGTTGGTAGTGCAGAAGCAAACCCAATTGAAGGTAAGATTTCAAATGATTCTCCAATTGCCAAAGGAATTATTGGTAAAAAATTAAATGAAGAAGTAGTCATTCCAACACCAGGTGGAGAAATGAAAATCAGAATTATTGATATTCAATCTGCTTAATTCATAATATTGTAAAAAGCTAGGAGACTTCCTAGCTTTTTTGTATATCGTTCTTTAGACTGATGGCCTTGAAATGATTTCGTGATAGGATTGTATGTGAGAAGATGATATACTAATACCTATAGGGAGGTGAGAAGATGAAAAAAATATTAAAAAGATGCTCATTGTATTGTTACTAGGAACAATGATTTCAGCCATTGAAATGACTACAAGAATGGGTTTATTTATCATCTTTGCACTTGGAGTTGCTACTATTGTAAGTAGTTTGGTTCTTTTTAGAAAAGTAAAATTTATGAAAAAAATATGGGTTTTATGTTTTTGGTAGTTTGTTTATGGTATTGCCTTTACTGTCTACTGCTGGGATTTGGTTAGGCATGATAGGGGCATTACTCATTCTATTATTTAGTCAGGATAGTTCGTCTTTTTCTAAGATATCGACTATTTTTTTCAAAGAAAAGATCAGCAAGAATATATTTTCGTGAATTCTAGAGAGGAAGAGATTGATTCAGAGAAAAATTAAACGTTTCGATTGGATAGGATCTCAAATCATTGGAAATGAACCTTATGAATGGAACGATATTAACGCTGGACAATTAGTTGGAGATACCATTATTGATTTAGGAAATACGATTCTTCCGGCAAAAGAAAACGTGATTGTGATACGAAAAGGACTTGGACGAGTTCGAATTTTGGTTCCGTATGGAGTCGGTGTCATGATTCACCATCATAGTTTCGCTGGAGAATTAGAGTTTGAAAAGCAAACTTATACCCTAAGCAATGAGTCGATTCAACTATACAGTAAAGATTATCAAAGAGCTAGTAAGCGAATTAAAAATCTATACGACGATTGTAGCTGGAAAAATTGAGGTGATTGAAGCATGAAGCAACGAATCCTCAAAAAGCTGGCTTCTATTTTTCAGCACTTTTATAGTATTGTCAGTACAATATTCATATTTCTATTTAGAAAATGGTTTTAATTTTGATCACTTAGAAGAGATTAGTTTTCAGGAAACTCTAGGGACTATCACATTATTTCTTTTTAATACTTCTATTTTTTTATCATTGATTTCTGCGGTTATCTTATATGTATTAAATCGTCAGGCTGAAAGAAAAAAATTACAGAGCAGCTGTTAATGATTCAAAAAGGCACAGTTTCAGTTGGTAAAAGATAAAGATGAATCTAATTGGCTGAATGAAGCAACAATTCTAGATTTAAATACTTTTTACACTCAATCAATGGCGATATCGAATCAGATTGAAACGGTATCTTTAGAGTTACAAGAAATAGGTAGAAAACCTCAATATGTTGGAGAAGAGACAAAAGAACAAATTATTGAACAAGAAAGAAGACGTATTGCCAGAGAATTACATGACTCTGTAAGCCAACAATTATTTGCCGCAATGATGATGATTTCTGCTTTGAATGAAAGAAAAGCAACATTTTGATGAAAAAGAACAAAAACAACTAGCCATGATTGAACATGTTCTTTCTCAAGCACAGTCTGAAATGCGTGCATTATTACTACATCTTAGACCTATTTCTTTAGAAAATAAATCCTTAAAATCCGGAATCGAAGGTTTATTAGTGGAATTACAAACAAAAGTTCAGATGAAAATTCATTGGGATATAGAGGATGTTATTTTGCCAGAAGGGGTTGAAGATCATCTCTTTAGAATTGCTCAGGAATTGCTTTCGAATACGCTAAGACATTCTCATGCCAAACATTTAGAAGTGTACTTAAGACAGAAAGACTCAAATGTAATCTTTAAAATCGAAGACGATGGTATCGGATTTAACGTAGAGGACATCCATCCTGGTAGTTATGGAATTAATAATATGAAAGAAAGAGTACAAGGACTCGGTGGACAAGTGAAGATTGTAAGCTTCCCAAATCAAGGGACAACAATAGAAATCAAAATTCCGCTTGGTCGTCATTTGGAGGGAAATTATGATTAATGTTTTATTAGTAGATGACCATGAAATGGTACGATTAGGCGTGTCTTCGTATTTATCAATGCAGGATGATATCGATGTTATTGCTGAAGCAAAAAATGGTCGAGAAGGTGTGGAAAAGGCTTTATCCTATAAACCGGACATCATTCTAATGGATTTAGTCATGCCTGAGATGGATGGAATTGAAGCGACAAAAGAAATTCTACGTCAATGGCCAGAAGCAAAAATCATCATCTTAACTAGTTTTATTGATGATGAGAAAGTTTTTTTCCAGCCATAAATGCAGGTGCTAAAAGTTATATTTTAAAAAAACTTCTTCGGCTTCTCAAATCGCGAAAGCTATTCGTGATACTTATCAAGGAGATGGCGTGTTTGAACCACAAGTGACTGATAAATTAGTGAATAGAATTCAAATGAAACAACAACATTTCCCTCATGATGATTTGACCCAGCGTGAATTGGAAGTCCTTCTTCTAATTGCACAAGGAAAATCAAATCAAGAAATTGCGGATGAATTATTTATTACTTTAAAAAAACAGTAAAAACTCATGTTTCAAATATTTTATCCAAATTGGAAGTAGAAGACAGAACACAAGCAACGATTTATGCATTCAAGCATCAGTTAATAAAAATGTAGACTTAGTTACGGTCCTTAGTTATGAATGAATATGAATCATAAGAAGAATCAAAACGAAAAAGATGTATGGAAATTTCCATGCATCTTTTTAGTGTAAAATTTTTGATTGGGCATGAAAGTAATTTCGAAAAAAAGGATAAAGGAAGAAATGATAGAGACGGTTTTTGAAACTACTTACTAAAAAAACTAGGTGTATTGAAAATGGTTTCTATGACTAGTATACTAATAATATGAAAGGGTTTTAAAAAGGAGGCTGTTTATGAGAATACATGGTCAATTAATTGTATCATGCCAAGCATTGCCGCATGAACCATTGCATAGTGATTATATTATGGCTCGTATGGCAGTTGCTGCAAAGGAAGGAGGAGCAAAGGGAATTCGTGCCAACTCAGTAGTGGATATAAAAGCAATCAAAGAAGCTGTAGATTTACCAGTTATTGGAATTATTAAACGAGATTATAACGATTCGGATGTTTTTATTACTGCCACGATGAAGGAAGTAGACGAACTTATGACGGTTCAACCAGAAATTATTGCACTGGATGCGACTTCATCTACTCGTCCAAATGGACAGTCGTTGGACGAATTTTTATAAGGAAATTAGAGAAAAATATCCTAATCAATTATTGATGGCGGATTGTTCTACAGTAGAAGAAATGATTCACGCTGATGAACTTGGTTTTGATTTTTATCGGAAGTACTTTAGTGGGATATACGAAACAAAGTAAGGGCGATAAAATTGAAGCGAATGATTTTTGAAATTTTAAGAACTGTTTTGAAACAAATCAAACATCCTTTAATTGCAGAGGGAAATATTGATACACCGGAAAAGGTGAAAAGAGTGCTAGAGTTGGGCGCCTATAGTGTAGTTGTAGGTTCTGCGATTACACGTCCACAACTCATTACAAAAAAAAATTTGTTGATGCTATTCATCAACACTAGGAAAGATAAGAATTATTCATTTTAAGTTTAGGGGGAAAACCATATGTTTAAAGTCTTACAAAAAATAGGGAAGGCATTTATGTTGCCAATTGCCATTTTACCGGCAGCTGGTTTGCTTTTAGGGATAGGGGGCGCTTTATCCAATCCAACAACTGTTGCGACATATCCTGCATTAAATAACGAAGTATTACAAGCAATCTTTAAAGTAATGAGCCAAGCTGGAGAAGTAGTCTTTGCAAATCTATCACTTCTTCTCTGTATCGGACTCTGTATTGGTCTTGCAAAACGAGACAAAGGAACTGCTGCTCTTGCTGGGGTTACAGGATACTTAGTAATGACTGCAACTATTAAAGCTCTTGTTGGATTATTTATGGCAAAGATGCTTCCATTGATACTGGGGTTATCGGTGCTGTTGTAGTCGGATCAGTAGCTGTATGGTTACATAACCGTTATAACAATATTCAATTACCTCAAGTACTTGGATTCTTTGGTGGTAGCCGTTTTGTTCCAATTGTAACATCATTTGCGTCTATCTTTGTGGGAGCGATCTTCTTCTTAGTATGGCCACCATTCCAACAATTATTAGTGTCTACTGGTGGATATATCTCACAAGCTGGTCCAATTGGTACATTTTTATATGGATTCTTAATGCGTTTATGTGGTGCTGTAGGGTTACACCATATGATTTATCCAATGTTCTGGTTTACAGAATTAGGTGGAGTGGAAGTTGTAGCTGGCCAAACTGTGGTTGGAGCTCAAAAAATCTTCTTTGCTCAATTAGCTGATCCAAACCATGTAGGACTATTTACTGAAGGAACTCGTTTCTTCGCTGGACGTTTTTCAACAATGATGTTTGGTCTTCCAGCAGCCTGCTTAGCAATGTACCACTGTGTACCAAAAGATCGTCGTAAAAAATACGCTGGTTTATTCTTCGGGGTTGCATTAACTTCATTTATTACAGGTATTACAGAACCAATTGAGTTCATGTTCTTATTCGTAAGCCCAGTATTATATGTTGTTCACGCATTCCTTGATGGGGTAAGTTTCTTCATCGCTGATATTCTAAATATCTCTATTGGTAATACATTCTCAGGTGGGGTTATCGACTTCACATTATTTGGGGTATTACAAGGTAATGATAAGACAAACTGGTTATTACAAATTCCATTTGGTCTTGTTTGGAGCGTTTTATACTATGTTGTATTTAGATGGTTTATTCTTCAATTCAATGTTGCTACACCAGGACGTGTTGAAGATGATTTAGCTAGTGATGAAAAACCAGTCGTGGAAACTAAAGATAGCTTAAAACAAGATAGCGTTCGTATTATTGATGCTTTGGGTGGTCAAGAAAAATATCGAAGATGTAGATGCTTGTATCACACGTTTACGCGTATCTGTTAAAGATGTTGAAAAAGTGAAATAAAGCAACGTTAAAAAGAAATCGGTGCAGTTGATGTTCTTGAAGTAAAAGGCGGCATTCAAGCAATTTATGGAGCTAAAGCCATCCTTTATAAAAATAATATCAATGAAATTTTAGGTGTAGATGACTAGTAATCAATCTTAACTAAAGCAGGTAAACTAGCCCTCGTGTCTAGTTTGCCTGCTTTTAACTTTTTAATAGGAATAGGCATCGTATGTTATAATAAAAAAAGCAAATGCAAAGGGGAGATGCAGGTGTTGTCATTCGAGAAAAAAGTGGCTCCTATTATAGAGTCTATTTACGATACTTTAACACCGATTGAAAAGACAATTGCACAGTATTTTCTAGAACCAATTCCAGAAGGAGTGTCTCTTTCGGCACAAGAAGTGTCCAATCGTTTATTCGTTTCCATTCCGTCACTGACAAGATTTGCCCAGAAATGCGGATATAACGGATATCGACAATTTATTTATGATTATGAAAAGAGAAGTAAGGAAGAGTCGACGCTTCATATTAATTCGACTAAAATCGTTCTTGAAGATTATGCTGAGCTTTTGTCGAAGTCTTTTTCCCTTGTAAATGAAGCTCAATTAATTCGAGTTTGTGAATTGCTCAGCAGTGCTAAAAGGGTATATATATATGGTCAAGGGAGCTCTGGACTGGCTGCATTAGAGATGAAATTTCGATTTATGAGACTTGGGATGATTTGTGAGGCGATCACGGATTTGCATACAATGCTTATGAATCGTGTGTTAGTAGATGAAGATTGTCTTGTCATTGGGATTACGGTTTCAGCAAATGAAAGTGTGGTAAAGGCAGTAAATATTGCAAAGAATCAGGGAGCAAAAACGGTTCTAATCACTTCTAAAAAGAGTGAGGAACTATCGCATGAATGCGATGAATTGGTTCTTATTGCGATGAAAAATGCTTTGGAACAAGGGACGACAATTTCACCACAGTTTCCGGTTTTAGTGGTGGTTGATATTTTGTATAGTTATTACAAGGAAATCGATAAGGAAAGAAAGCATTCTATTTTTTCAAATACATTGCATGCGATTCAACCTGAATAAAGAAGGAGAAGATAAAAATGTTTGGATTTTTAAAAAGAATAAAAAGATAAAGAAGTAGTAGTTTATGACTCAGCATCTGGAGACATAGTTCCAATTACGCAAGTGAATGATCCCGTTTTTGCGGGTAAAATGATGGGAGACGGGTTTGCGATACTTTCCAACAAGTGGAGTGATTACTTCACCTGTTAAGGGAGAAATTGTAAATGTCTTTCCAACGTTACATGCTGTGGGGATTAAAACTCCTGAAGGACTTGAAGTGTTAGTCCATATGGGAATCGATACAGTTGAATTAAAAGGAGTTCCGTTTAAAACAACGGTAACGGTTGGTGAAAAGGTGGATGAGAATACAGTTTTATCCACGGTCGATTTAGAGGCTTTAAAGGAAGCTGGTAAAGATACAGCGATGATGGTTCTCTTTACGAATATGGATAAATTAGATACATTTTTCTATCGCGACTGAAGGGTCAGTAGATGGAAAAAATCAGAAGTTGGGAAAGCAACGATGAAGCCTTAAATAAAATATCCGCTCAATAGAGCGGATTTTTCTGTTTTAGAAAATATGACTACGGTATAAGCTAACTACTTTTCCTAGGATAGTACAATTTGGAAGAATAATTGGCTCCATTGTGTCATTCTCGGGTTCTAAGCGAACGTGGTCCTTTTCCAAGTAAAATCTCTTACAAGTAGCAGTGTCTTCTTCGGTCATTGCAATGACAATCTCCCCATTAGCTGCAGTAGATTGTTTACGAACGATAACAGAGTCACCATCAAAGATTCCAGCATTAATCATACTGTCCCTTTAATACGCAACATAAAAAGATCGTCGGATTCATTTTGTAATTCTGGTGGAATTGGAAAGAAGTCACTTGCTTCTTCTACAGCAAGAATTGGTTCATCAGCCGTAACTACACCAAGCATTGGAATAGCATTTTGCCTTTTGCGCCGATAGCCTTAATCCTGCCATTGTTAATTCAATTGCACGAGGTTTACTTGGGTCGCGCTGAATGAATCCATTTTTCCAATCTGGACAAGTGGCTATGAACGGTAGAAGTCGAAGAAAGCTGAACAGCATTACAAATTTCCACGCACTGTTGGTGGATAACCGTGTTCTTGAACTTCTTTATAAATAAACTGTAAAACATCTAATTGTCTCTGAATCTTTAAATTTGTCATCGGAACATCTCCTTCTTTAAAAATAGTTTATCACAGACTATACTAGAAAATCAAACAAATGTTCGTATGTAAATCTGATTTTTAGGAAGTTTTTATAAATCGTGATACACTAGGGACGAATAAAAGGAAAGGAATGAAGAAATGTTATCACCAGAGAAGATTAGTCGTATCAATGAATTGGCTAAAAAGAGAAAAAGAAGGAAAATTAACACCTACAGAAGAAAAAGAACAACAACTCCTACAGTCAAGAGTATTTGGAGGCTTTTTCGTGGAGGCATGCGTAATCATATTGAAGGATTAAAAATTGTTGACGAAGAAGGAAATGATGTGACTCTGATAAACTAAAAGCAATCCAAAAGAAAAAGGATTACATAATCGAGGAGAAGAATAAGGATTAGGAGGTTGAGGATTTTTCAACCTCTTTCTACTATTTGTATCTCTAGTAAAATTGAATCAATTTTTGCAAGGGGTTACTTTATTTTTATTAAAGATTAGAATAACGGTTTGCAAAAGAATGTTTGAATTTAGTAAAATAGAGTAGTAAGTTCCTATTAAGGAAAAACTATATTTAAGGAGTGATTGTATGTTTGATAAAACCGATCAACTAGCAGTGAATACGATTCGTACACTAAGTATGGATGCCATTCAAGCTGCGAATTCAGGACACCCTGGCCTCACTCAATGGGCGTGCTTCCAATGGCATATGTACTTTGGTCTAAATATTTAAAGGTGAACCCAAAACGTTCTAATTGGGTCGATCGCGATCGCTTTGTATTATCTGCAGGTCATGGATCTGCAATGTTATATGCTTTATTACATTTATCTGGCTATGACTTATCAATTGAAGATGTGAAAAACTTCCGCCAACTTGAAGTAAAACACCAGGGGCACCTAGAAGTACATGACACGGATGGAGTAGATGCAACTACTGGTCCGCTTGGACAAGGGTTTGCAAACGGTGTTGGGATGGCTATGGCTGAAGCTCATTTAGCTGCAAAATTCAACCGTGAAGGGTACCCAGTTGTGGACCACCATACTTATGTATTATGTGGTGACGGGGACTTAATGGAAGGAATCTCGTATGAAGCGCATCTCTAGCAGGAACATTGAAATTAAATAAATTAATCAGTGTTATACGATTCAAATGACATCTGTTTAGATGGACCCATTAAATAAAGTGTTTACCGAAGATAGTGAAGAAACGCTTCAAAGGATTAGGTTGGAACTATATTCGCGTTGAAGATGGAAACGACTTAGATGAAATTGCAGAAGCTATTGAAGAAGCACAATGCCAAAAAGAAAACCAACGATTATTGAAGTTAAAACGATTATTGGTTACGGTGCTCCAAAACCAAGGAACAACATAAAGTTCATGGAGCTCCTTTTAGGACCTGACGGCATTGCAGAAGCAAAAATCAAACTACGGATGGGAATATGGACCATTTGAAGTGCCAGAAGAAGTGCAACATCGTTTTGATAAATTATTAGTTCAAACAGGCGAGAATGACTATAATGAGTGGAAAAACATTATTCGAAGGCTATAAAATGCTTATCCAGAACTTGCAAAAGAATTCAAGACAGTTTTGCAGAAAAACATTGAAGTAGACTTAGAAAAGTATTACCATCTTATGAATTTGCTAGCCCAGCAATGGCTTCTCGTGTGACTAGTCAAGCTGCAATTCAAGAATTAGGAAAACATATTCCATTCTTATGGGTGGGTCTGCAGACCTTTCTTCATCAAACAACACAATGAACAAAAAGCAGATACAGACTTCTCTCACGAAAATTATGGTGGAAGAAATATCTGGTTTGGGGGTTCGTGAATTTGCGATGGGAGCTGCGATGAACGGTATGCTCTTCATGGTGGTAACCGTGTCTATGGTGGTACATTCTTTGTATTCGCAGATTACTTAAAAGCAGCAATGCGTGTTGCAGCGATTTCTCATCTGCCTGCAATCTATGTATATACACATGACTCACATTGCAGTTGGGGAAGATGGACCAACGCATGAACCAATCGAACAATTGGCAGCGTTCCGTGCAACTCCAAACTTAAATGTGATTCGTCCCTGCTGATGGGAAACGAAGTATCAGCTGCATGGAAAGTGGCCGTAGAAACAAAAGACCGTCCAACAGTACTCGTGTTCTCACGTCAAAACTTACCAGTTCTTGAACATTCACAGGAATTAGCATATGAAGGTGTGAAACGTGGGGCATATGTAGTAAGTCCTCAAAAATGCGATACACCAGAAGGTATCTTGATTGCGACAGGTTCTGAAGTGGCTCTCTGCCATCGAAGCGCAAAAAGTTCTTGCAGAAGAAGGGAATTGATGTATCAGTTGTTTTCAATGCCATCCATGAACTTATTCGAAGAACAACCAAAAGAATACCGCGAATCAGTATTACCTAGCGATGTTCGAAAAACGTGTAGCCGTTGAAATGAGTAAGTTTCGGATGGGAGGGCAATATGTTGGCCTTGACGGAGCTACTGTGACGATCGACCGCTTCGGTTTTTATCAGGTAACGGAAAGTAAAGTCATGGAAACATTAGGATTCACTGTAGAAAACGTAGTGAATACATTTAAATCTTTATAAAAATAGGTTAGAAATGAAGATTGAAAAGCCCACAAGTAGTGGACTTTCAATCTTTTTTGTTTGCTCTTTGTCAAATAGTGTTGATGAAGAAATTTAGAAGGGATTAAGCAACCAATTGTTGACTTTTTGTTTTTGTGCCAAACATTTTTTTGTTATTAAAATAATCCTGTTTCTAAAATGGTAATAGTTTCTAAAAGCCGTAGGCATTTCTTTTGAGCACTTTTATTTTATTGTTTATTCCTTCAATAGGGTCCGTTTGTTCTAGTTGGATACCACAAGTATTTTTGAATATATGGCAAGTAAGTACTTAGAGTCTTTTAATACTCTTTTTCAAACCAGGAGATAAGTCTAATTGCGTAGCTGCTTCAATCGTTTCCCTTTGAATTCTATATAGTCTCTATCCTGAATACATTCACGAAGTGAATGTACGACCTCATAATCATTTTTTTAAGAGATGTATTGTTTTCTAAGATATAATCCACGATTCCTTTGCTTGTTATAAAACTTTCGAAAAGCTTATAACGATTATATTTATAGTTCTGAAGTTCGTTAGGGTTCTTTAAAAATTAACTTCCAATAATATTTTTAACTTTCGATATAATTTAGCGTCTTTATAACGATATTGATTCATGACACGTACCCGAGTTCGATTTAATTCTCTATTTAGGGCTTGTACAATGTGAAAAGGATCAATGATGATTTTTGTGTTAGAAACATTTCTTTTATTAATTGAATGTATGGCAAGTACATATCTATTGAGATAGTTTTTACCTTAAATCTAGTCTTAGGCTCAAAACGATGAAAATATTGTTTCAAATTGTAAGATTTTTCTATCTCGTACAACATCGACCAGCTTAGTGTAGTACTATCACAAATAATGAAGCTCATATTACTATCGGAAGATTTAACGGATTTAAATTCATCAAAACACAAATGCTCAGGTAAATCATGTAATGGTTTAATTGTTAATAATCGTGCTGTATCATCTATGATACGTCTTACAGTATGAACTGAAACATTTGTTTCTTTTGCGATATATGTTTCAGATACTGTTTCACTTATCTTTGATTTAATTTCATTTTTTAATCGTTTCGAGATATGACAGTGTTTTTTTCTACGATTCGACTAGTATCTGCGGTAAATGAAGAACCACATTCTCTGCAGAGAAATCTCTCGCTTTCGTAAATTTAAGTAGGCCGGTAGGCCTGAAACAGAACAGAGAGTGATACGAGAAGTTTTCGTCCCGTTTTTAACGATATTGTTATTTTGGCTTACATCCACAAACGGCACAAAATTCAGGTTTATGCGTATATGTAGCTGAATAAAAATAAAGATTTTCTCTTTTAAATATCTTCTCTTGAACTCTATCATCCCAAATAATGTTATTATCTTTGATTTGTAGCGTAGCTTCTAGTATATTGTTCATATGGTCATCATCCTTTTTGTTTTAGGTTTAGGCGCTTTTAATATAATGGATGTTGGCCTTTTTATCTACTAAAATAGGGTTGGTGGAAAAATTCCATCAACCCTAAAAATTATAGAACCTTTTTGTTTTTAGGAGAATGTATGAACGAATTGAAACAAGCATTTAAGATTAGTTTACCCATCTGTTTCGGGTATATCTTTTTAGGAATTGCATTTGCACTCTTGATGTCACAAGAAGGATTTCCAGCTCAGGGCTTCTATTTTTCAAAGTATATTTGTGTATGCAGGATCCATGCAATTTGCTCTTGTCTCATTTATGAGCGCAGGGATGAGTTTTTTTGGATGATTGCTTTTAATGACTTTATTTATTAATGCTAGAATGTTGTTTTTATAGCGTTGGCTTTATTGAAGAATTTAAAAAGTTGGGCTGGAAAGCATTTTGATTTAATCTTTGCCCTATCAGATGAAAACCTTTTCTCTTAGTAGGGATGAAACAAACGAAGAGTGAAGATAATGAACAAGTGATGGTCTATGTTGGACTGTTGAACCATTTCTATTGGGTCTTTGGTACAGTCATTGGAGTTGTCATCGGCGAATTCCTTCCATTTTCAACAAAGGGCATCGATTTTTCAATGACCGCACTTTTTGTGGTCATTCTTGTAAACCAATTGAAAAAGGCGGACCGTTATTTCCCGTTCATCATTGGGGGATTAGTGCTATTTTCTGGTTAATTCTTGTTGGAAAACAATATTTCCTTGTGTGCGCCTTAGCGACAACGATGATCGGTTTAATTGCAATCTTCGAACGTGAGAAACTACAAATGAAGGAGGAAGAAAATGAGTAGTACGTATATTATTCTTGCTCTTATTACTAGTGGAGTTGTGACTTTTTGCGATTCGATTATTTCCATTTTTAGTACTCCGCAATCAAAAAGAATTTATCCTCCGCATGCAGTTTATTTTCGCGGTCTTACCACAAGCGATTATTACGATTCTAGTTGTCTATTGTTTTAAAGGATATTTCCTTTATAAACGCACCATTTGGAATTCCAGAACTCATTGCAGTCGTAATTGTAGTGTTATTGCAGTGGTGGGAAAGAGAATACGCTGCTGAGTATCTTTTGTCCCAACGGTCATTTACATGGTGTTATTACAAGTGATGTGAAATTAACATATATGTTAATTGAGTTCCATACTACATGGTTGTATCTAGGTATTTTCCAGCCTTATTTTATGGTAAAATAGAGCTACATTGATTTAGAAAGAGGCACTCTTTATGAAATTATTATTTGTTGGTGATGTTGTTGGTTCTCTTGGAAGAGAGATGGTCGCACAATACGTCCCAAAAATTAAAGAAAAAATATAAACCGCAAATCACTGTCATTAATGGGGAAAATGCTGCCCATGGGAAAGGAATTACGGAGAAGATTTATAAGGAGTTACTGCAGGCTGGTGCAGACGTAGTAACGCTTGGGAATCACGCCTTTGATAACAAAAGCGATTTTTGATTTCATTGAAGATGCCACAAAAAAATGGTACGACCGCTGAACTATCCTACAGGAGTTCCAGGAAAAGGAATCGTTTATGTAAAATGTAACGACAAAGAAGTGGCCGTCATTAACTTGCAGAGGCCGCGTCTTTATGAATACATTGGATGATCCTTTTGCAAAAGTTACAGAGGCGGTTGAAGAAGCTAGAAAGAGGACGCCGATTATCTTTATCGACTTCCATGCAGAAGTAACCAGTGAGAAACAAGCCTTGTCTTGGTACTTGGACGGAAAAAGTAGCTGCCGTCGTTGGAACACATACGCATGTCCCAACAAATGATGCCCGCGTTCTACCGCAAGGACAGCCTTCCTTTGTGATGGAATGACTGGTCCGTATAACGGAATTCTCGGAATGGAACGCGATATTATTATTACGAAATTCCTCAATCAATTACCAGCACGATTTGAAGTGGCTGAAGACGATGAAGGCCAATTAAGCGCTTGTTTGATTGATATTGATGATAAAACGGGGAAGGCGAAATCGATTCAACCGATTCGCATTACTCCAGATGCACCATTTTTTGAATAAAAAGATTAGAAAGAGAGTCAGAAATGCCACAAAAAACGAAACACACACCGATGATGCAACAGTATTTTTTTCGATTAAAGAAAAATATCCTGATTGCTTATTGCTTTTATCGACTAGGTGATTTTTATGAATTGTTTTATGATGATGCGATTGAAGCAGCACGACTTCTCGAAATTACACTAACCAGTCGAAATAAAAATGCAGAGGACCCAATTCCAATGTGTGGGGTTCCTCATCATGCCGCAAAAGAATATATTAAAACACTGATTGAACTTGGAAAGAAAGTAGCCATCTGTGAGCAATTGGAAGATCCAAAGCTAACAAAGGGAATGGTGAAGCGAGACGTTGTTCAAGTCTTGACTCCTGGGACGTATACAGAATATCAAGCGCAAAAATCAAAACCATTATTTAATATCGATTTTACCGCTTGTTGGGAAAACGATATGCACTGTCGTATGTGGATGTGTCAACTGGGGAATTAAAAGTGACACAACTTGAAAACTTAGAAGAAGTGCGTAGCGAATGCTCAAGCTTACTATGCCGTGAAGTCGTTCTTGTTGATAGTGATGTAACAGAAGAACTTCGCCATCTTTTTACAAGCATGCAAATCTTGATTTCAACAATTGAAAAAAATGAAATTGAAGGTGAAGACTGTACAGACTTAGTCTCAGAACTCGAAGATGCCGCTTCTATTCGATGCGTACAAAATCTACTCAGCTACTTGAAACTCACTCAAAAGAGAAGCTTCTCGCACTTACAAAAGGCACAAGCGTATCAAAGTGAGTTTTATCTCTCAATGAATTATGAGACAAAGCGTAACTTAGAGTTAACGACGACCATCCGTGCCAACCAAAAACATGGGTCACTATTCTGGTTCTTGGACGAGACGCAAACTGCTATGGGTGGACGACTCCTCAAACAATGGCTTGAAAAACCACTTGTATTAGAAGGAGCAATCCAAAAAGCGTCATGCACTAGTAGAGACATTAAACCAACATTACTTTGAACGTACAGACTTTATCGAAACATTGAAACGTGTACGACTTAGAACGAATTGTTGGGAAAGTGTCCTTTGGAACCGCCAATGCGCGCGACCTCTTGCAACTTAAAACAAACACTTAGTCAAGTACCAATCTTTAAATCGATTGTGGATAGCTTGGACTTAGAGGCATGGAGCGCTCTTGAGAAAAACTTATTCGACATTCCCTGAGTTATACGATTTAATCGACCGTGCCATCGACGAAGATGCGCCACTGACGATTTCAGATGGAAATATTATCCGTTCAGGATATAACGCGACACTCGATACGTACCGCGATACGATGAAACACGGAAAAAGAATGGATTGCTTCTTCTCCAACAACAAGAACGTGAGCAAACAGGCATCAGTTCATTGAAGATTAGTTTCAGCAAGGTGTATTTGGGTACTATATCGAAGTGACAAAATCAAATCTATCGAAACTCGATAGTGGCGCTATGAGCGTAAACAAACGCTGGCGAATGCGGAACGTTTTATTACGCCTGAATTAAAAGAAAAGAAACGCTCATTCTAGAAGCGGAAGAAAAATCAAGTGCACTCGAATATCAATTATTCGTAGAAGTGCGTGAACAGGTGAAACATTATACGGCCGAGTTGCAACAATTGGCAAAAACGGTCGCAACGATAGACGTCCTGCAAGCCTTCAGTGTGGTGAGCGAACGTTATCACCTGGTGAAGCCTACGATTTCAATGAAGAACCGTAGACTCTGGATTGAGGATGGTCGCCATCCGGTTGTTGAAAAGGTGATGGGACAATCAACGTATGTTCCAAAATAGCATTTCAATGAGTCCAGACGAGCATATTCTTCTCATTACTGGGCCGAATATGTCCGGTAAAGTCGACTTACATGAGACACTGAGCGCTCTGTGTGATCTTAGCGCAAATCGGATGTTTTGTACCTGCTAAAGAGTGCAACGATTCAGTCTTTACGAAAATCTTTACCCGTATTGGGGCTGCTGATGATTTAATTTCTGGACAGACATTCATTCATGGTAGAGATGATGGAGACAAACCATGCACTTCGAAATGCCGATGAAACAAGCTTGCTATTGTTTGACGAAATCGGACGTGGAACGGCTACTTATGATGGAATGGCGCTCGCTGAAGCTCATCATCACATATATTCACGAGCATTTATCTGCAAAAGTATTATTCTCAACACACTACCACGAGTTAACAAGACTCAGCGAGAAATATGCAGATTTACGCAATGTGCATGTGGGAGCCGTTGAAGAAAAATGGCGAAGTGGTCTTCTTTGCATAAAGTATTAGAAGGTCCTGCTGATAAGAGTTACGGAATTCATGTGGCGAAACTGGCTGGGCTGCCAACAGAGCTGCTAAAAATGCCAGCACGATTTTTAAATCATTTAGAAGCTAAAGGGCAGCTAATGAAAATAGCACCTTCGTGGAACAAGTATCGCTCTTTTGAAGAAGAAGCGAAACTATGCCTGAATGGGTTCGCGAGCTTAAAGGATTAAACTTAATGAGCATGACGCCAATGGATGCAATGAACATCCTGTATAAATGGCAACAAATAGAAAAGGGTGAGTAGTGTATGGGAACCATTAAAGAATTAAGTCCATACTGACAAACCAAATCGCAGCAGGGGAAGTCATCGAACGTCCTTCTTCTGTGGTGAAGGATGCTCGAAAACGCGATTGACGCTGGCAGTACTCGTATCGAGATTGAAATCGAAGAGAGTGGTCTTCGCAAGATTCGCATTCAAGATAACGGAAGTGGGATGACGAAAGAGGATGCTCGTATGTCGATTAAACGTCATACAACGAGTAAACTCTATTCGCCAGAACAACTCTTTAGAATTCGTACACTTGGGTTCCGTGGTGAAGCCTTAGCGAGTATTACGGCCGTATCGAAAGTGACGCTGACAACTTCTACCGGAGAAGACAGCGGCGTAGAGTTAAAGATCGAGTCTGGTGAAATCAAGAAGAGAAGACCGTTCCACCATTAAAAGGAACGACTTTCCTGAAGTTGAAGATTTGTTTTATAATACACCGCTAGGGTTGAAATTCGTTCGTACATTGCAGACGGAGTTAGCTCATATTACGGATGTAGTGAGTAAAGCATCTCTCAGTCACCCAGAAATTGCCTTTATTTTAAAAAATGACGGTAATCTGTTATTGCAAACTTCTGGGAAGGGTGAGTTGCTGCAAGCAGTCGCAGGAAATATTGGACCCGTAAATGCTCGTAAGATGTTACCTTTTAGTGGAGAAGACGAAGATTTCAAAGTATCAGGATATACGTCGCTCCCAGAACTCACTCGTTCAAACCGCACTATTTATCGATTTTCATTAATGGACGACCAATGACGCAATATGGCAATCGCAAAGGCCATTACATTAGGATATGGATCCACATTAATGGTCGGACGATTCCCACTACCATTATTTCGATTGAATGGACGTACAACTCGTTGATGGAACGTGCATCCAACGAAACAAAGTTCGAATCAGTAAAGAGCAAGAACTTTCCTCGTAATTCAAAAAGCGATTAGAGAGGCGATACAAGGCGTACAACGCATTCCTGAATCGATTGAAGACTTATCCTTCAAACGCAAAAGAAAACCGCGTAGAGGCTACAAAACCAGTCCAACAAACTTTGGAGTGGGTAATTGAAACACCTATTGTGGAGTCTCACTCGCGTGGAAACACCTTCTATTCTAGAAAATGTAGAGAAGAAGTGGAAGTTCTACCAGCCGATGATGCGCCTCTAAAAAGTAAGTCAGGCAGATGAACCTGTCGTAGCAGGAAGAACTCTTGGAGCAGCTACGATGAACATGCAGACTACTACAAATCAATTGAGAAAATGATACATAACCTTTTGAAAAGGAATTCTAGAATTAGGCATTATTTACAAATGCATGGAACTTATTTTATTCGCGCAAAACGAAAAAGTATGTATATGCATTGACCAACATGCCGCTCAAGAACGGATTAAATATGAAGCAGTTCAAAGTGGAGATTGGTCAAGCAGGAAGAGTGAGTCAACCACCACTGTCTGATATTACAGAGTTTTCGAAAAAAGATAGTGAAATTGGAAGAACGTTTATCTTTTGTTGAAGAGTTTGAATTGAGATGGAGCCTATTTGGGACAAAATACCTTCCAACTCAATCGCATCCAGCATGATTAAAAGGGACAGGAGAAGGCTGATTATCGAGAGAAATTATCGACTCTTATCTTGGCTGACGAAAAGATTGCGGTTGCTAAATTAAGAAGCGAAAAGCTCATTATGATGAGTTGTAAAGGTTCGATTAAAGCCAACCATCATTTAAGTGAGTGGGAAGCACGTCAGTTATTAGTGGATTTAGCTAAAATGTAAAATCCATATAACTGTCACTACTGATAGACCCGTACTCGTTCATTTAACGAATAAGGACTTGGAACATCTCTTCAAGAGAATTCAAGATCCGCATCAAACGAAACGACAACAATTTGAATAGGAGAGACCACTGATGAATTTTCAAAAAGAAGAACTAAAAACGATTAACAGAATTCAATGCGAAGTGACTCAAAATGAAGCTCACAGAAAGACCTTCTCAGGAGAATATGATGATTTTCTACGAAGAAGGAATCTATGAGATATCGGTCTGGCGTGAACCACTTTTGTAGCTCAAAGGATAAATTTGATGCAGGATGTGGTTGACTATCATTTTCAAAAACCAATTGAAAATACAAACTCCAACGGAGAAAGAAGATTACAAACCAAGCCGTAAAAGAACTGAAGTAAGAAGTGGACAAGCAGATTCACATTTAGGACATGCTCTTTGAAGACGGTCCAAAAGAATTAGGTGGACTACGTTATTGCATTATCTGCAGCGTCTTCGCTTTATCCCAGTTGAGTAAACTCGAAGAAGAAGGATACGGAGAGTTTCTTCAATATTTTAAATAAAGATCTGTTTGAGACTTTGTTATATGGAAAATCCGGTGGAAACTGATTTGTGATCCTATCATACTTTCTTTTTATGAACGTTTTATTGCGGAATGAACATATATATGGTAATATAGAGTGCTCGATGAATTTTAAATGATCAAAAATCGAGATAAAACAGTCAACAATATGGTAGCAGAACGTTTTCGATATTTAGATAACTATTTCGAAAAACAGGAATATTTCCCTTGAGAGAACTAGAAAATAATCGTAATCGGTAAAGGTTACCATAGCTTCTTCTGACTAGATACTACAGGCTATGAATACATGATCGACGAAAAATAGGAATTTTTGAATCGACTTTTTCTGATTTCTTAGGAAACCAAAAACAAGAAGGAAGAATATATACATGACACACCTTTGATACACCAGAATACTTTAGCAAAGGTGGATGCTTGGTGGCGTGTAGCAAAAACTACATTTTCAGTAGCTCAAATGTACTTAAAGATAACCCACTTTTACGTCGTCCAATCAAAAGAAGACGTTAAACTCTCATCCAATCGGACACTGGGGAACAATCGCAGGACAAACCCTTTATTTATGCGCACTAAACGCATGCATACTGAAATATGACTTAGGATATGTTCCCACATTGAAGGACCAGTCACGGTGGACAAGTAATGGTTTCTAACTCTTACTTAGATGGATCTCACAGAGTTATACCCACAAATCACTCAAGATGAAGCAGGGTTCAAAACAATTGCATGTAAAAACTTCTCATTCCCTGGAGAATTAGGTCTCACGCGGCTCCAGAAACTCCTGGTTCAATTCACGAAGGTGGAGAATTAGGTTACTCATTATCAGCATGCTACAGGTGCTGCTTTTAGATAACCCTAACGTAATTGCTGCAGCAGTTATCGGTGACGGAGAAGCAGAAACGGGGTCCTTTAGCAGCTGGTTGGTTCTCAAACACATTTATCAACCCAGTAAACTGATGGTGCAGTTTTTACCAATCCTTTACTTAAACGGTGGTAAAATCCACAACCCAACTATTTTAGCTCGTCAGTCATGAAGAGTTAACACAATTCTTCAATGGCTTAGGATGGGATCCAATCTTCGTAGAAGGAACAGATCCTAAAGAAGTTCACCCATTAATGGCTGACAAATTAGATGAAGCTATTGAAAAATCCAAAGCGATTCAAAAGAAGCTTCGTCTCTAAGAGCGCCGAAGAAGCTACAATGCCATTACGGCCATAGTATTAGTAGTACGTACTCCTAAAGGTTGGACAGGTCCAAAAAGAATGGAAACCTGCGAACCAATCGAAGGTGGATTCCAGTGCTCACCAAGTTCCAATCCCTAGTATCTGAGAGGCATGGAACACATCGATAGCTTAGTAGACTGGTTGAAAATCATACCGTCCAGTGAAGAATTATTCGGATGAAAATGGTAATTAGTAGAAGAAATTACGCAATTTCTCCAAAAAGGCTCCACGTCGAGCAGAGCATGAACCCAATCACCAACGCAGGGGTTGTAAAACCAATGGAAATACTGATTGGACTCAAACATCGCAATCGATACATCTAAACCAGGTGCTATCCAAAAACAAAGATATGATTGAATTTGGTAAATTTGCTGCTGACTTAGTAAAAGCAAACCCAGATAACTTCCGCGTATCTTTGGACCAGACGAACTAAATCTAAACCGTCTAAACTGAAGTCGTTTCAAAGCAACCAACTCGTCAATGGGTTGGTACGTCGTGACGAAAGCTACGATGAATGGATTTCACCAGTTGGTCGTGTTATCGACCCACAATTATCAGAACACCAGCTGAAGGATTCTTAGAAGGGCATGGTGAACAGGTCGTCACGGATTTCTTCGCATCTACGAATCATTCTTGCGTAGTAGTGGACTCCATGATCACCCAACACTTCAAATGCGTTAGTAAAGCTGAACTCACGCTCCATGGCGTAAAAACTATCCATCATTAAACTTGATTGCAACATCAACAGTGTTCTCAACAAGACCATCAATGGATATACTCACCAAGATCCAGGTTTTGTCTAACACACTGAGCGGAGAAAAACCTGAATTCGTTCTGTGAATATCTTTTACCAGCGGATACACAACAGTTTAATGTTGTTATGGCTGAAGCTTTTAAGTTCAGAAGATAAAAATTAACTTAATCGTTTCTTTCAAAAATTCACTCACGTCCACACATTCTACCAGTAGAGAGAAGCTAAAAGAATTAGTACGTAAGGTTACAAAGTAATTGATTGGGCTTCAACAGTAGAAGAAGGTAGAAGAACCAGACGTAGTAATTGCTGCTGCGGTACTGAACCTAACTTAGAAGCATTAGCAGGTATTTCAATCTCTGAAACACAATTCCCAGAATTGCAGATCTCGCTCATTAACGTAGTAGATATCTTGAAATATGTTCTCCCAAAAAGTGGACCCACGTGGTTTATCTGACGAAGAATCTGATAAATTATTTACTACTGATAAACCAGTTGTATTTGCTTCCACGGTTAAGAAGGTATGATTCTGTGATTTATTCTCGATCGCAACAACTCATAATGTTCATATCCTATCGGATACCGTGAAAACGGAGATATCACAACTCCATCTCGATATGCGTGTATTATCTGAAATGGACCGCTCCACGTTGCTAAAGACGCGAGTTGCTGCATACGGCGACAGCCAGCGAATTTGCTTAGAAAATGGACAGAAACTGTGGAATTCCACCACAGTCTACATCCGTGACAGGGGAAGATATTCCTGAAGTTGTGAGCTGGCAATGGGAAAATGTGAATAAATAATTCATTCAACAGGGTGCCTCAGAATGAGGCACTTTTTGATGCTGGGAATAACATCTTTTGAGTAATGATTACTGCGAACCTTCAGCTTTTTATAATCGCTAGTGGGGTACCGGTTCGAGCCTTGAGTCTCTCACCTTTAAAAGCCTGCAAAAGAGGGTACAGAGATTCCTAACTCCTTTAATTGCATCTAATACGATTCCCCACCATCCGCATTATAGAAACCTCGAAGTCCTTCGTAATCATTTATTTTAGTGCATCATTTCTAGACAACCCGATGTGGAGGAAAGGAGATAATGACTCCAATCCTGCACGGGATTTTCCGCACTAATATATCTGTTGCTTCATCGACTAATATATAATGCTTTTCTGAGGCACAATGTTAGAGAAGGTGGAGGAGATAAAAGGAGTTTTGATAGTTATTTTAAAAATGTAAATATAGGGGTTACTTTTCAAAAATTATGGTGTTAGATTTATGTTCAACAATTAAATCAAATGGTTATTGAACTGAGGTGATGACAAGAGTACAGGAAACTGGAAAGTGATTTCGCTGAAACGTGAAAACGTTAGTGGCTAGTCATAGAGTCAGTCACTGTCATGATATCTGCCCAGATACTCATGAAGTGCAATCAATTACCGGGCAAAAGAATGACTACTTATGACTATGGGGAATCACGGCTTTTGTTCGTGGTCTGTGTGTGATGAGTGAACCAGTTTGATAATCGAAAAGGAGAGAAAGAAAATGAAATTTTAGGCGCAATTGCAACTTTAGCAATGATAGTAGGATTAGCAGCGTGTGGAACCCCCTGTTAGTCAAGAACAGCCAATCAAAAATCAATTAGTGGATTTGGATGGAAGCAGGATATCCACCATTTAACTGGACTCAAAACGATGATTCAAACGGTGCGGTAAAAATCAAGCAGACCGACCAATACGCTGGTAGTGACGCTGAAATCGCAAAACGTGTACTAAACAATTAGGAAAAAGAATTAGCGGTTGTTAAAACTGAGTGGATGGCTTAACACCAGCTCTTGTTTCAAGCAGATGCAATCATTGCAGGTATGAGTCCCTACTGAAGAGCGTAAAAGCGACAATCGACTTTACTGATTCTTACTATGATTCACAATTATATTAGTTGTAAAAAGGTTCTAACATGCAAATGCAAACTTCATTGGCGGATTTTCTGGTGCTCAATTAAATACTTTCCACTACTCAGTAATCGGACCCAGATTCTGGTGTCGACAAAAGCAAACTGCTATGGATGAACTCCAGCAATGCTAGTGTTACAATCTGGAACAATTGACTGCTTACGTTTCTGGATCACCAGGCACTTCAGCTCAAGAGCAAACAGTGACTTCGTATGGTAAAAATTATAGAGACTGGCTTCAAAACATCACGAAGACACACAAAAGCAGCTGTTGGTGTGAGAGAAAGATAGCTCACTAACAAAAGAAAATCAACGAAGCATTAAAAAACAATCTCTAGCGAAGAACGTCAACAAATCATGCGCAAGCAATTAAGAATCCGCCTGCAGCGGAATAACCAGGATACGAAGAAAAGCGTTCAGAAACGAATCACTGAGACGAACAACGCAAAAGGACTCGGAACCAGTCGTCGGATGTTTATAAAGTCGGACGTCGTTTCTGCTTTTCTGAGTTCAACTGCAGATGGCAGAAAGACGAAGCTAATACTCACAGTGCGAGATTTTTATGTTTCGTAGTCTCGTCCGTAAAAGTTTATTAGACTTTCTTAAATCGCGAGCGATGAAAAGAAAGTCAATAAACCCTCTGCGCGAGGAGCACATAAACTCCGCCGAAGCACAAACATAACACACCGCCACCTCGTGGCGTATACATCACACATATACAGAGAAAAGCTAGGAAAATAAATGAGTATTGATTGGATTGTGCAATCATTCAACAGAACTGTGAAATGTTCTTAACAGGTGCCTCGATTACACTATATATTTCAATTATTGGGCAATTATCGGGGACATTAACGATGTTCATCGGATTTGTTAAAACAATTCCCACTACCAGAAAAAGGACCCAAACGTATCCTTTTTAAAAATCGCAGCATCATTTTCAAACTGCTATACAGGATTCTTTCCGTGGAACACCAATGATTGTACAAGCTGATGGTAATTTACTACGGAACAGCATTAATGTTTGGAATTAACTTTAGATGTAACATTCCTGTACATTTTCATCGTATCATCAACACAGGGCTTATATGTCAGAAATCGTTCGTGGTGGGATTATTTCTCATCGACCAAGGACAATTTGAAGCCAGCCGGTTATCGGATGACTCACTGGCAACAATGTGCTATGTTGTTTTTCCCCACAAGTACTTCGTAAACATCCTTCCAGCAGTAGGGAATGAGTTCTGTTATCAAACATCAAAGATACTTCTGTATTGAACGTAATTTCAGTTTCAGAATTGTACTTTTGCGACAAAAACAGTTGTAGACAAAACTTCCGTTACTTTTGATACATTCTTTTGTCACATTAATTTTATACTATCATAGGACATTCACAGTGACTCGTATTCTTACGTTACTTTCGAGCGTAAAATTAGCTGGTCCAGATAACTACGAAGTGATTTATTCAGATCCATTAAACTCAAAATTCAATGTCAGCAGTCGAAGAAAAACTAGACAGAAAGGAAATGCATAATGAGCGAAAGCAGTATCGCATTCAAAACTTGATAAAAACTGGTACCAATGAAGTTCTAAAGATATTTCTTTTGGCGCAAAACAAGGAAGTAGTAACGATTATCGGATCAAGTGGTTCCGGAAATCAGCACTTTACGTTATACAATCACTCGAAAACCAACTTCAGGCGAAATCTACCATGGCCAAGAACATTTTAGAACATGACAAGAGCATTTACGAATACCGCACTCACGTAGGAATGGTGACTCCAACAATTTAACTGATGTAACAACTTTCAAACGTAGTTTAAGAAAACTGTATTGTTGGACCTATGAAAGTGTTGAAAAATCAAAGAGGCCAGATCGCAAAGAATTTCGCCGAAAAGTGAGATGTCTGCGTATATCAACTGCAAAACGTCAATTATCAGTGGTCAAAACAACGTGTGGCTATCGCATGTATTTGATGCAACCGGATACTGCTCTGACGAACCAACAGTCAGCGACTGGACCCAGAAATGGTTAACGAAGTATTAGAAACAATGAAAAGCTTGCGCACAGGGCTAACACCATGATTACTGTAACGCACGAAATGGGATTTGCCAAAGAAGTGAGTGCACCGTGTTGTCTTCAGTGGATAAGGTTTATCGCTGGAAGAAGGTACTCAGAACAAATCTTTGAAAACCCACAAGCGGACCGTACAAAACTAGGACGCGTTCTAAAATAAGCGAAATATGCTATAATGAGCTCAGATCGTTTGCTCTTGGCCTATGCGAGACAATGATAAGGTTGAAGTATCATGCTCTTTGAAAGTACATACAACATCACAAGAGGAGACAATGGCACTAGGGCAAGCGTTCAGGCCGAAGAGTTATTTGAAAATCAGCTGTGTAAATCCTAGAAGGCGATTTAGGGCGCTGAAAGACGACTCTTACCAAGAAGGAATAGCTGTTGGCTTAGGCATCGACCGTGTGATTAAAAGCCCAACGTACACATTGACTAAGAGTATCAAAAGGAAGACCGCCGTTATTTCATATGGACATGTATCGTGTGAAGAAAGTGGGTGGCGCCAGAAGTAGGGCTCGAAGAGCACTTCATGCGGGTGGCGGTGCGTCGTTGAATGGGCGCAGTATAGTAGATGAACTTCCTCAACGTTCTTAAGTAGAAAATCGACCGTAAGGAGACTAGAGTCTGAACGTGTGATTCGTCTAATACCACGGAAAAGAGTACGAAGACTTTATCAACAAATTGGAGCAGCAGATGAGTAAAGAAAGAGAAAATCACATTCGCACTCCAGTCAAAGACGATGCCCAAAGCAATGATTACAGTAAAAGTAGAAGCGAAACAGACTTCTTTCTCTTTTGGAGCTGAAGGGTTGAGATATTCTATCGCTCAAGAAGAATTGTTTATTGAAACTGCCTCACGAAAAACGAAAATCAATGATATGTTACTAAGCAAAAGATGGAGACGGATTATAGCGGTCAAGTCTCGATTGCTGGTAGCATCCCTAAATTTCTCACACAATCGTGAGAGAGTTAGGAATCAGTGTATTGAAGTCCTATTGCCAGCAAGGTGATGCGACCGTGATGATGGAGAGAAATGCTTGATTGGGTGAGGATTATTCAACTCTTTCGTAGTTTGGAACTTGAGGGTCCTAGCTATCAATAAAAAGGCCCGTCGCCGCTATGAAAAGTGTGGATTTGAAGAAGAAGGTCGACTTAAGAACGGTGTAAAATCGGTGATGGATATGAAGATATCGTCTTGATGGCGAAAGCGATGTCAGAAACGATAATGAGGGAGGTGAAAGAATGAACTTTGGAATTATTGCGGCAATGGGAAGAAAAAACGTTGCCCAGAGTAGAGAGCGGACGATTGAAGAAAAAACTGCTTTTGCCAATTGGGAATTTATTGAAGGGACACTTGTTGGAAAGTCAATCGTACTTGTCCAATCCGGGATTGGGAAAGTGATGTCAGCTCTCTCTGCAGGAATTTTCAATCGATCGCTTCGAGCAGACTTGGTGATGAATACGGGTTCTGCTGGTGGATTTGGCACAACCCTAGGAAATCTGGTGATATCGTCGCTGGAACAGAGCTTGCACGTACTGCGATGCTGACGTAACAGCTTTTAATTACGCATACGGGCAAATGCCGCGCGCCAGGCGCGTTTTGCCATGGAACCACCTCTTACCAGCCATTGAACAAGCGATTGCATAGGTGGGATTTTGAGAGCATGTACAGGCCTTATCGTTTCGTTCGACAGCTTGCTATCCATACCGTGAGCAAAGAGAACACATATTTTAAAGCACTTCCCAGATGTCATGGCGCGAAATGAAGGGCAGCGATCGCACACAAGCGTACCGCATTTGAGCGCCATTTTATTGTGATTCGTGATTTCAGATATTCCAGAGCGTGGGACCCTGCTGTTGATTTTGATCATTTTATCGTTCACAGCAGGAAACGTTCTGCTCAAATGGTTCATCAATTACTGCAAGAATGGGGAAGGATAAAGAATGTTAAATATTGGGATTATGGTGTTGGAGCGATTAGTCGAAAAAGCTTTACTACCGGTGATGCGTTCGATTGGAATGTCGAATGGTATATGTGTACTGAAATCAAGAAGTGTTGAATCGAGGAATCTAAATTAGTAGGAGATGTATCCCTTTGTAATACGATTGAGGGAATTATTGCACATTTCCTCAGATGGAGTCTTTATTCATGTGTTCACAAAAAGCCTCATTTCGAGGTGGTCAAAACAATTTTTAAGAAAAAGAATTTCTGTTTATATCGATAAACCGGTAGCCTAGCTATGAAAAACTCTCGAGTTATATGCAAGTAGCAAAAACACGATACCTCATCATCATGGCTGGATTTAGTAGACGTTTTGCTCCTCAAAGTAGAAGTCTTAAAAAGTGTAGAATAAGAAGAATTGTTGCAGAAAAGAAGCATTGTTCAGCTTTCTAAGATACAAGAACCAGAGTCTTTGATGTCTTTATTCATCCCTTAGATACAGCACTTTTACTCTAACTGGATTCACTTCAACAGTGGTACTTATTTCTATAAGAAAAGGATGGTTAGAACAATGCCACGGTTTACCTGGGAAAATGAAAATGAAACGGCTTTTGGTTCAATTCAATGAAACTTGCAGCTAACTTGCAGAATTGAAGTGCAAGTCCTAGTGGAACTTATTCTCTCGAAACCTAACGGATTTGGTGATTACCAAGGTCAAGATGATGTTTGTGGATTTACGAGTTGAGGATTCTACTTTTGTACAAACGTGGATTTGAGACGATTATTCATGCTTTTCCTCATTGCAGTTCCAGAACAAAATCAGAAAAATCCAGTTTCTGCAAAAAGTAGCTTGTTAAGCCATGTGATTTGTGAAAGAATTGTTACGGCAAAAGTCCTGTTTCCTAACATTTGACGTAAACCTATTAGAATAGTAGTATTAAAATGGATTACGATTACGGAGATATATGTATGACTGTGCTCAGTATTTTTCAAAGAGTTTCCGAATGTAAAAGCTATAATGAACCCTCTATATATACATTACTAAGACTCGACAGGTACTCATTTCCTTTCCAAAAGGATAAAACAAGAAGCAAGTGAAGTCACCCATTGGTTACGCGGAGCAAAGCCACTCGAGACGACAATTTGAGAGTGCCTCTAATGTACATCACTGAAAGACGCGCACTTTCTAGTCGCTGATAATTATGTGAATCATATGTATCTCGTTTAAAAGCGCAGACGGCGTACAGTACCGTTTGCCGAAGGCGAGGAGTAGCCTGTAATGGTAGCGTTTCTATGAGAGCTGCCATAGCTTTAAACTCGTTTGGAGTTTTGCTTGGTAGAGTCCATGGTGCTCAGGTGGAGCCCATTTATATGAACGCTCGTGACTAGGTGGAGAAGTCAGTGCAGAGTTGGTGCAAGAATCCGTAGGGTAGCACATTCGCCAGAAGGCCACTCTTTTGAGGGCGTGTATCTCCCTGCGGGTTTAGAGAATCGAAAGTGATACAGGACAATGCCTCATTCAAAAATGCTGAGGTTTGTGATTCAGACAGGTGGATTCCAATTAGATGTGAATCAAGAAGAGATCGACACGATTGCAGAATTGTGTCTCATTTACGTCAAGTACAACTGGCCAGCAGATATCAGCTGTGTGGAGTGTCTTTTAAACGTCCTGAAGCTGATGTTTTGCGAGTGGAATTCAGGACGCTGGCTTAAGCACAAGGACCTCAGATTGGTGGGGCACAAGCCCTCCAGTCAAAGCGCTGGTTGCTCACGCTGCACAGTGACAGCACTGCCGGCAACAGATTATATGGATCTAATTCTCGCGTATTCAAGAAGTTATTTTAGAAAAGATGGAGTTTCTCAGAACCAGGGACTTCGAATTATCGGGAGAAGAACACCATCATCGTGCACTAAGAGAGGAGAGGATTGTGAAAGATCGGATTTACAAAAACTGAGACAGGTACCGCCACAGTTTTAGGGAATTGTAACAGACCGTTTATAACGACGTTGTAGCGTCGGGTACAGCACCGATTGAAGGAAGAATTATATATATTCAGTTGGCATATGCGTGCGTCTTGCGCTTTGCCTTGGGTGTCTGCTGGGCGCTCAGCTGCCATTGTGACGTGGCCGCGTATTGTGTTTAGCAGTTTAAACTCACGCGTCATTCATTGGCATGATTTACTGCAGGCTATAAGTTCAGCTGCCACGCATCGCGTTTTACGATGGTTGCGATTCGAGAAGAGCGGTAAGGAGTCTTTATCAAAGGAGTCAAAGTGATGTGATCTCGATTTACGCGTTCGAGTACGGTGCATATTGCAATCTTTGAGCTGGTGCCCCAAACTTTAGATCGTTTTACATCAGTCTTGCTACAACGATTAGCTGCATGCTCACAGGCTCGCGATAAGTCTTTCACAATTTCTTACACCCGTCGCTGCTTTTTGGAACGAGTTTCTTTTTAAAAGCGCACATAACCTCCAAATTGCAGGCTCATCAAGCAATGTTGGTTAGAAGCAAACCCCACTTCTAATAGTAGTTAGAGGATTTTCAAAAGCTAGGGAAAGAAAGTTTGGGTGCTCACATTTCTTTGGCGAATGTTTATTGAGGTCAAGCTAATCTCTTTCGCCATTCTCTATAGTAAGAGGCGAGCTGCCAATAACAGATTTTAGAAAACACACACCTACATGTGGAACATACATGCGATGTGACTCACAAAATAGATTCAAAAGATCAAGATAATATCTTCTTACAAATAAGAAGTATTCCCTAAAAGATAAACCTTTTGTATACTAGAGGCGATTTATATAACGAAATCTAATACTGAATCAAGGAATAGAGACATGGATATTGAAAAAGATATTTCCATTGCAACGAAAATCTTCCTCGCTTTGCACCAAAATCAGAGAGGAATCGTTTTAATTCTGAACTCAAAATTCTATGAGTTCAATGGGTTTCCTCGTAAATGTTGAATAGATGAAATTTTCTTTCTGGCGGAAAGAAGTCTGAAAAGTGCAGTGAAATATATATGCTAAGACGGAAGATAGGAAAATATTCTAATAAATAAATGGACGCACACGTCTATGGGGTCTAGATTTTCACTTTATTGTTAATCCAGCATTTTGCCAGACAACTTAATTCAGTCCCTAATCTTCTTTTTGCGCAAAATGTTACAAATAAGTGATACCCTTAAGAAGACAAGGAGGAATTTTATGCCAAAAGAGTTTAAATAGTATAAACATAGAAAGAGACCTACCAGATAATATCCGTCTCAGTAGGGTGTATTTATATCAACATGACAGGGAGCGTAGTTCTTTATTTAGAGACGAAAGGGCAGTACACAAGCGCTTTTGATCTGGCATAGAACTCCACCCATATGATGATACGGAGATTGCCTAATAATATTGAGCATTCAGTAAACAAATGGATCAAGAAAATGCATGGCAGCGCAAAGAACCTTTTAGAGAGTTACTTCGAGCGATCACCAACACTTTCTTCAATGCAGATGACTCAGACCAGAGCACAGTTTTATCATATCTGTCCTCGCCAATCAAAAGATTTCCACCACTTAGTATCTGTTTATTTAGATGCTTGTGTTTCCACTCCGAACTTCACGCATGATCCTCGTAACCTTTACGTACAAAGAGGGATGCAGTATCACTTAGAAAATGCGCGGACGATGAACTGATTTGATAAAGGCGCTGTTTATAACAGCAGTGCGTGAGACTTTTCTCCAAGCCAGAATCAGAATTCATATCGCTTTAATGGAGGCCAACTACATATCTGCAGATACAGAGTATAAACATGACTGCAGAGAATGTCACAGCATCCCAACCCAACACAAGAGGGGTGGCAGGTTTCTTGATAAATATCATCTCACCCCAAGCAATGCTCATGTCGATATACGGAATCGAGTTTTGGGCCTGTTTTGCAGTCAGTTAGTAGATGAATACTTTTGATGCGTGCTCGAGACCGAAAAGTTCAGAATATTATGATTGTGTCCCTGGTAATGTTTCCGTTTTGAAAAGACATAGCATTAGAAGCAGAAGCTCTACGTTCCTCACAGAAGAATCTAAGGAAGAAAGCAAAACATTGCATCGCTTATGTACGGCTGCAGGAAAGGGACTGAATGCACAGATCCCACATTTGCTTTAGCAGTACAGACCGAACTAACCTCTTAGAGCTAAACTGGCAGTTCCGCTTGACAGCACTGCAGGCTCCTTGATTCCAGTGCTTATCACAAGTGGTTTTGGCGCAGCAAACAGACATTCACCTATAGCTTGAAATTGATCTGAAAGACACGAAAACGCTGCAAAGAAGAATTCTATTACAATTAATGAAACAGAATTGAAAACGACTCGTTTGAAGAAGGAATTCGCAAAAGCCTTCATGGGCGGCATTAAACAAAAGCAGCTGCCGACACAAAGAGCTTTACAGCTGTAGGAAGGTTCCACTCCTATGAGGACACGCTGCCTCCTAAACGCGCTAACGAAACTGGCTATATGGTGAAATGTAGTTTCGAGACATTTGATGCCCAACCAATTTTAGATAAGATCCAAGAGAGTAGACTAAATGATGCCCAAAATTAGTTTAAAAGTACGCTATCGGAATACACCAGCAGTCATTGTCAGTAGCACTTTTCTCCTGAACCAGGACTTCTAGAGGCGTAAGGGCACAAGCGCTAGAAATGAGCATTTAGCTGCCTGTGACGAAACCACTCGCAGTCACGAGAATGCGAGCAGGCCGGGTTGAGAAACATCGTAGAACGTCAAACAACCCCGACGAAGGAGAGATCGGCGAACACTTTTAGAAACTCTCGATAGGAGATAGCCCATCGCAGTGAAGCCCGGTACCACTACCTCACTCTGTTGAAGAACAAGAAGGCGACCAAACCTTCTTACACCGCGAACTTCACGGCGGGCATTTTCGCGTGAGGCTCTTACTTTCGATTTATCAGGCGTGAAGACAGGAGATATTCCAGTTGCGGCCTCTCTACCGGCGCGTGGAAGTCGTAGGGAGTTGGGCGGAGAACTCCCCGCCGATGAGAGCACTCAGCAATAACAGGAAAAATCGACTTCGTGCCTGGTTGCGCATCGGCACCACCGCTGACAGTGATGGACAAACCGTAGCGTACAGTGTCTGACTATCCTGAAATTCACGATGGTGAGGAAAAGCCTTGTCGGAATATCAACCCACAGCTCTTGAAAGTTTTGACGAAGATCGTTCAACGTTCGAACCTAGATGATAGAGAGAGATTAAAGAGCTCTGACAGTGAAAGCGGACTTAGAGATGAATAGCCTTTTCCAACTATGGATCATCATGGCAGCACTGTCGACGCTTTAGAGCATATGTACTACACGAAGGCGCGAAATCACTTACAATCGCTTGGAAGGAATCAACTACTATGACTTTATTTTGACGATGTGGTGGCTTTGGATTTTGAAGCAGAACCTCAGAAGCCTTTATCGACCGCTTTGAGAGGCCGAGACTTGATTTTGGCAACTGATACGAATTAGTAGCCTTGTGGGCGACAAGTGAAAGATTTTCGACCACTGCAGCACAATGTATCAGGAACTTCTTCAAGCACCTTTGAACCACATAAAAGCGGACAAAACGGCCTTACAAAATCCAGAGGAAGTGACAAACGAGAGGATTCAAAGACACGCACAAAGAAATCAACAACTATGAAATAGCAAAAGGATATAACCAAACGCTTCTAGGGGTTTCCAGCGGACACGCATGCGAAACTTATTTCCTTGAAAAATCAGTTCTGGACTCGATTACGGCGGGAATACGGTTCCGATGAGTTCGTCAGCGGTATGGCGTATAGCAGCGGTATGAGTGTCATCAATGATAAAAGCGACGTTGCAGGTTCTTTCTTACCGCAGACCCGAATATTGTTGAAACTCTGAGACGTTGGCGATGGACAAGTGGAGATACTTAGAAAACTTTAACTTGTCAGAGGTATGAATTTGCAAAAGAACTTGACTGGTGCTGCAGTGCGATTGACCGTCCACCCTCAGCTGCTCAAAATGGGTGCAGTAGCCTTCACTCGTTGCTTTCACGCATTTCTGACGCAGAGAAGTGCAACAGTCCCGGCCTGATGAAATCTTAGCGGTAACTCCCGAAGGTATACGCGCATACGCCCAGCGATAGAAAAGTTATCATGGATCAAAACGCGAAGCGATGATCGGAAAATGACACGAAGATTGAAACACCATGTGGAGACTCTTCAAAACATCACGTAACTTTAACACATAAAGATAGCAAACTCCCAACCTTCACGAAAGTGAAAGTTGGGATTTCTACTCTTATGCTATACGACAGTATATCTTCTTGTTTGAGCGACATCGGGGACACTTGTCAATCGCAAGCATAGGAATGCACTTTGTACCCAAAGAATGGCCATCATCGAATATACCGTGTACGAAAGAGACCACAACGATGAGGTGAGCTTACATAGAGTCCAACGATTGGACGTTTCTCTGGACCACGACTCATTTTCCTACATGCAGGTACAGGTTTAAAAGTAGCTTATTGCAAGCAAAGGAAATGTTCCGATAATTCCGTAGCTTGATAGGAGTATCGATATATAAACTATGTGCGTATCAGTGGTACGTGAGCACGATTCCTGCAAAACTGCGTGCGAGAAGTTGAAGGCCTTCGCAAACCATGGATTTGTTTAAAGAGGAACAACCATTCCTACGAATTCCAAATCGCAAATCCAGCTTCCATAGAAGAGACTGAAAGAGTTCCATACGAACCCCAATATCGTTAGAGAAGAGGAACATCAGTCCAATCTCCAGACAGCACACTAGACAAGAGCTTTCGAGTTTCGAATTGTTGTAAAGAGATAAATAATGGCCTCCATCAGATCATCGTGCATGGGAAAGCCGCTCTATTTTTGAGTGAAGCTGAGACCGAATAGATTAATTTCCGTCCGCAAATAACAGCTCCAATGAATTCAGAGACTCAACTCTCAGTGATGCTAAGTAAGTAGAAGGCAATCATAACAGCAGAAGCAACAAATGATTCCGTAATAATTCAGCTAAAAGGATTTACATCGCACGGTTTTAGGGTGCCATGCTCATGCATTCGGTGTTGGAGAGAGGGTGTAGTTAGACGATTTATCAACAATCACAATGAGACTACTAAAGAAATGCAAATCAGCGTGGCATGCTAGAACGCAGTAAGATGGTTCCGCAGAACAATATGGAAAAAGTCCGCAGGTGTTAGTATCGCCTGATGACATCAATTGAAAGGGAATATAGCATACATCAGCCAATTGAGGATGGACATCAATATAGCTTCAGACACCACATCGAAACAGCAAAGCTAAAACTCCAATAGATGTTAGTAAAATGGGTGTATGTAATGAGGTCTTTGAGCAACTAGGACATGTGCTAATTTCGCAAAGAGGCAAGAAGTATGATATATAAGCCAAACAATGTGGAATAAATAAAGAGCGGAAGGAAGCTACTAATATTAGAGGTAAGTATAGCGCTAAGTCCTGACTCGAGAATCGTTTATATTTTCCGATAATCGATAGTAGTTTCATAATGGTCCTTTTCAGGTAATATACCAATTAATCTCAATGAAAATGGATATCAGTGCTTATTATTTACCACTAAATGACCATGAGGGCAGACCGATTGCAGGGTGTGAGACCTGCTGCGAGTTTCGAAAACAGGCGTACACACGAATGGATACATCTGAAAGAAGGAATAAAGAATGAGAATACGTATCGTTCGACATGGAGAGTGAGATGGAATGCTCTCAGTTTCTATTTGCTGGTTAAGCGAGTCTGGAGATTGACTCACAAAAGGGGAACAAGAAGCTCCACTTCATGCAGGAAATGTATTGCGCTCATTAGAGGCATTCAATTTGATCATGTATATTTATCACGTATTAAAAGAGCCATCCATACAGGTCCTATATCGTCTTGTCTGAATTAAATCAAGACTATTTACCAGGAGACAGCAGCGTTGGCGTTAAAGTGAACGCCATTGGTGGAGCCTTACAAGCACCCAACAAACCAGAAACCCGTAGAAAGAAGCCCACGGCATATGAACAAGTGTTTGCTTTGGAGATCGCTCCTGCTATCGTGATACCTCCCACTTCTTGTAGGGAAGCCGCTGCCAAACAGCCCAAGACCCACGCTACTAAACATTTACAAGTGAAGGACCTTCTTCCTCAAGCAGTCATTGAAAACAACTTCTTTAGAACGCGTAACTCCATCGCATGAAAGATAAGATTGTGCAGTGGATTTACCAGACGGTAAGAATGTTCTTTGTTGTAGCTCATGGAAATCTCACGAAGTTTAGAGAAAATATTTCTGAGATCTGTAAGTGAAGACGAGAATCTCAAAGATTTAGAATCCCAACTGGAACACCGCGCAGTGACCTGACTCGGACGAAATCTACAGAGTAAAAAGTGCAATACTTTGTGAAAATAAGTGAGGATGCGAGATGAGGTGGGAGAGCACACACACATTCTAGGCAGAGACTGTTGAGTGGACCAGAGTCTTCCTAGAGAGTAGGAAATGGGACCGTTTAGAAGCTTTATGTAAACGAAAGACGCCAGGGAATCGTGGGACGTCTGCCGCAGCGTTAACAGTACCGATGGCAAAAACGCGTCGCATGACCACACGCAGCGATGAGCTTCTAAAAGGCATAGGAAAGCCTTATTGAATGCGCGTTTCCGCGTCGGGGAGATCCTTTGGATGTGCAGCGATGACCTCGACTCAATGACGACGAGTGGAAGAAATACGGCTGGCAAGACACGCTTTAATTCTGCATTGAAAAGTCGCCACCCAGCCTTCAGGAAGAAGACTGGAGTTCTGGTATTGTAGAGACAACTGTCGCTCTATAGGTAGCCCGTATAAAATCACTGGATTGGTGGTGTGTACCAGTACGCCTTCGATCTTCAGCTGGCAAACTGGCGCGGGTGTAGGCATACGACAATCATGGTTCGATTACTACACTAGCGTCCGAAGCTGCCCCAAACTCCTTTTGGTGGCTATCTGGCTAGGAAAAGCTATACATCGTTGAGTCACTCAAGCGCATCGAACATCACTAGCAGCAACTACGCTCCAAAACTTAACATGAACAATGTTCATACATTGGGGTAAGGGAGCGAAAGAGGCCGTTATAGAGCACATAAATTCTATCAGAGTATTTTTAAACTCGTATCTCATAGTGAATAGAGCACTAAAGAAATGATTACGAAAAGCCTGCGGATTTCGGCAATCGCGGTAACGGGAATCGCATCGAATGAATTACGTCGACACTGTCGGAACTCGATCTCGTAAGATTAAAACAGTTTATAGAAGTTAGACTGCAGTAGCTGGTGGAATCAAGCTTCATCGCCTGACTCAGGACTTAAAGCATTCTAATAATCTGGCCTTTGCGTAAGACACAAAGCAAACTGGGACTCACACTGCTTGGAGTCCTGTCTACTTTTGATCTTACTCCCTGCTGCAGCTTCGAAGAGCAAGACTAAGGCTTGGTCCGGTGCCCCTGCAACAGATTAGTTATAAAATACAAACCGCAAGGCTTAGAAGTGATACAGTCTGGTGCCTCAAACACATCTCTCTATGAGAGCTTGTTTCAAGACAAAAGACAGTGTGCACAGTAGCCCTGATAGATGCATGACAAAAGGAGGAGGATGAAATAAGAAAGAATTTTGACTTTAATTTCATCATCGGCGGCGGTGGTGGTAGTAGGCCGCCACAGCCAACCGTGCAAAGCGCGCGCATGGTGCAAAAAGTAGCTGTGTGGAAGGGAAAACTTACTTGGAGGAACTATATGGAAATATCGACATGTTCCTATTATATGTGGTATGGGCGGCAAATTGCAGAAGCGATTCACGGCGTATGGACCAGATTATGGATTACAAGCTGAAGATGCTGGAAATTCGATTTTAAGGCACCAAAGAAAAGGTCGTGAGGCGTATAGGTTGACCGTTCACCGCGCTTTACGACACTGGAACACTTTGAACGTGCAACAACGCACCACCTGATTAAAGGATATACGTAAGCTTTGTTGATGCTCCACGCGATTGAGAGTGAGATGGGGAGAGTATCGTGCATATGAAAGCACAGGATTGCAACAGTGCGCGCAAAACCCGGGTGATTCCTGCAAATGTAGAAGGAAAGAACTTGAGGCACTTCCGATGATGGCTTGCACGATGAGTTTGCAGCACAATCAGTACACATCTTGAGGTGCTGGACATGTGCCGTAGAACTTGCAGGTGTTTTGCACATGCCTTCCAGGCGTGAGACAGACCCATGAAACGCTTGCGGTCGTCCACTTTCGCACTCGATCATTCAGATTATTGAAGTGCTAGTTCGAAATGGAAAATCTAGGACGACTTTGCATACTAATAAGTACAGCTCGTTCAGTTTAGAAAATGATAGTGTGGAAATTTACAGAGATGGAACAAGTTTCACTCGCTGAAAAAGTGATTTGGGCAACAGGACGCGGTTCCAAATACAGACAGCGTGGATTCAAACCTTTGTGAAGCAGCAGGGTGTTGAATTAACAGAGACGTGGATTTATCAAAAGTGAATGAGGTACACCAAGAAACAACGGCTGAAGGAGGTATGCTGCACTGGGTGACGTTTACAGGTGAGAATTAACGCAGTGAAGCGATTAAAGCAGGCGTACAGTAGCAGAGACGTTTCGATGAACAAACCACGCACAGAAATGGACTCACAACGATTCCGACAGGCTGTTTTCACACCCAGCCATTGGAACAGTAGACTAGTGAAGAACAAGCCGGTTAAAGTATGGGAGAAACGTGAAAACATGCCTATCAGCTTTTGTTGAACACGTGTTCCAGCGGTAACAAGTCATCGCTCACAAATGAGCTTCAAACCGATTGCCAGCAGGACAAGATGAAAAGTAAGATTTGGACTTGCACGGGATTGGACATGCAGCGTTGATGAAATGATTCAAAGGCTTCGCGGTACACAGGAAAATGGGCGCCGCACAGCCGGACTCGATGCAACCGCCAGCCAGTTCATCCTGCATGGGAGGCGAGAATTTGTGATCGATGCGTGGATAGGATGAGAAAAAGGCGTTTATAGGCGATGACGTTCGCTGAGTTTAGCCGTAAAGCGGTCTGGAAGACCGTGCGGACCAAAGCTCGAAAGGCTTGAGCCCATGCTTTTGCGAGCTCAACGCAGCAGGATACGAGGGGCGAACGCTCAGGCTGACTGGATGATCATGCGCCGCAGGGACTTTGAAAAAGTCGCGGACTATCATCAGGAAGTGGACGTCAGTCCCGGAGCCCCGAGTTCAACTCGATGATGAGAGGCGGGTGGTCACACCCCCTTCCGAAAATTAACGCAGAGCGTCCGATAGGACGTGCGGATAATTATCGGAAAGGAACGCGAAAGCTACGAGCCTGAACTCAACTCCATACAGGATGTGAGAGAGTGGTCGCTTGACCCTTTACCGAAATTAACGCAAGCGTCCGACAAGGACGTGCGGATATTCATCAGAGAGGAACGCGAAAGCTACGAGCCTGAACTCAACCACACAGGATGTGAGCAAAAGCGTTCAGCCAATATTCACAGTGTGAACGCGGAGTGACGGTGAGTTTGCCTTCATCACTGCACACGTGTCATGCTTAGATGCAATCATCAAAAACACCCCAGATGGTCATCCATCTAGGGTGTTTCGCTCATTTTCTTTGACGTGTCGGCGGGACTGAACCCGCAGCCGGTATACACCACTGCCCTCAAGACAGCGCGTCTGCCATTCCCACGCCACGACCGCAGAACTATTTTCAGTTTATCAAATGTTTGTTGGAATTTTCAATCTAAAAGATTAAGTTTTCCGTGACATTTTCCCGCACATAGCGTTTTGTATTCATCTTACGCATTCTAGGGGTAGCGGTGATGGCACGATGTGCACCGTAATGAAGTTCGGATCTCTCTCGATTCAGCTCGACAAATCGACTTCCCACCTACCTGAGCGAGCAGGCGTTTGAAAGTCTTTGGTCAGTGACGATAGCTGCCACCTATTTGATGCAAGTGATAATGGCAGAGTTCATGTTTAATGACGCCAGTCAAAGTTTTCTAGCCCCAGTTCTTGTTCGACAGGGGGTTAGTCTCGATATTTCGTCTTCAGAAGATAACGACCACCGCTGGAGCGTAGACGATTGTTATAAAGTGATTTTGTGCGTGAATTGCGGAAGACGCCGCTAAATCTCCTCGGTTAAGTTTTGTAATTGTGTTCGTTCATAGTTGCCTCCGACCATAATGTAGCTAACATGCTTTGCACCTTTAGAAAACAAGATAAACTTTTGACCTTTTCCGCACCAGACGGGTAAAAATAGAGGGTATAAGATTTTCAATCTGGAGGAAAACTAAATGAAAATTGTTGTTGTCGGTGGGGAAAGTCGGCGAAGTCACTGTCAAGAACTCTCAACGGAAGAAAATGACATTGTATTGATTGATAAAAATCAAGATTTAATTGATCGACTCCTTAAACAAATTCGATATTATGGGAATTTGTGAAATGGTGCTAGTTACGATATTCTTGTGGGAAGCAGGGAGGAAAAACTGTACATCTTTATTTCACGTAACGAAATGGACGAAATTAATATTATTGCATCAATTCTTTGCGATTGGGGGAATATACAGTTGCACGTGTGCGTAATCCTGGAGTATTCACAACAATTTGACAACTCATTCCCGAGAAGTTTAGAATTTCATTACGATTAACCCTGAGCTTTCTACTGCCCGTGATATCGCGAATAACTCACTATCCTCTGCATTAAGGTGGAAAATTTTGTTGGAAATCGAGTGAGCTTACTGGAATTGGAAATCAATGAAGGATCACGTCTTGCTGGATTATTCAAAAGAAGTGCGTAATCGTTTTGAATCTATTTTAATCTAGTGGATTCATCGTAACGAACAAAGCTTATTCCGACGAGATCTCAACACTGTCGAAGCAGGAGATCGTGTGTATATGACTGGAGTTTATCCTGCACTTACGTAATTTCTTAAAATTAACAGGACAAAGAAACCGAAGAGTGTCTCTTCAGCCGTGATTGACTGGTTGAGCTGGTCGTATCACCTATTATTTTCATCAATATGTTGAAACAAACTGAAAATCGATACGAAACAGTGATTAGAAGTTAAATTAGCAGGCGGCAGTGAAACTTTAAGCTATGCTTTCACTGTGTTGCTGGAGGAATGGATCACGATGTATTAGAGGAACAACGCATTACAGAATGTGGCGGATCATTGACGAGGGATTGACGAGGAAAACTTAATCCTTTCTGCCTATATTAACAAGTGTTCAAAGATCATTGGGATGAAGATGAGTCGTCAGCTTTTCTTAGAGTATTTAAGGTTTTGACAGCCAATCAGTTGTGACTCAAAACATATCGTGTTAATGAAATTATTCTTCGTTCGTTTTGTTTGTTGGTTTGTTTGGTGTTGTGTGGTGTTCGTTAATAGTGCGTGATTTGTGGATTCGTTATCAGAACTCAAACACTAAATCGATCTCTTGATTGACAAAGTTTTATTGTTCGTAGACAACACTAATCTAATCCCTGCCGGAAATGATAATATTGAACCATTTGATAAAGGTAATCGTCATAGACAACGGAAAAAGACTTTGACGACAATTAACGACTTGTTTGGACGAGGTGTCGCAATGAATATATAAAACAGTTCGCTATTTTCAGGGAAAACAGCTTCAAGTTGAAAGGTGCTACGCACCTAGCTTTTCACCTTTGACTAATTGTTAGCTTTTATTTATCAGGAGTCACATACCTCAAAACTTGCTTATGCAATGGTACGATTTCTGCCAAAACAGCTTGTGTAATTATGGCTCTCTCTTAGAAAGCACACCAGGAGCCTTAGCATGGCGAGAGACAGGGTTACTGCGTATAGCCGGAGTTGATTTTACTCTCTTTCTTTGAGGATTTACGCTTTTGTCTACGAGTGAAATTCCAAATGTTGTAAGAGACTTTCTTTGAAACAGCAAGTGAGTTAACAACAACAACAACGGATCAAGTATTATTCCAGTATCAACTTGTCAGGTAGCGCATTCTTCATTATTTTTGGAGAAGTTTTGCACCACTTAGTCGTGGGATGGTGGCACTGGTTTTGCGGTAAACTTGCGACTTCTTCGAGGTCATGGTCCCGAACTGCGCACAATCGGTGCGCGGAAAGTCCGGGACCCAAGCTTTGGAAGCTTTGTATTTCTAAAATTAGCGCATGCAACGTACATTTTATATGATATATATTTAGCAGTGAGCTGCTGTAACGGGTAGAGATTATTCTGGTCAGTCTTCCACATGCCCGCTCTTTGATGCTTTTAGCTTCTGGCGTTTGCGCCACAGCCGGGAACAGGTAGTTTTAGGATTAACAATGCTGGACGGCATCTGCCCACGCCAATCCTGCAGCTGGTGGAATAATGGATTATCGGAGTAGGGATGATGCTTTTTGGAATCAACTTTGTAAACGCCTACTTAGCGTCCTTTGTAGGCGCTAGCAGCGACGTGATTAAAGATTTCCAGAAGAAATGCGCACATATGTCAGAATCGTCCTCAGTTTTACGATGATGATACTTTTTACCAGTGTGCGATTACCTCAAACGGCTTTTAGATTCCGATTGTGGCATCGCTTTACGGTATCATCGGTGTACGACAACCGGATATTCAACGGTTGACTTTTGGACCGATTGTGTTCCACCATGTGCTCCTTCTTCTCCTTCCTGATGTTTATTGGAGGATCGCGCAGGGGTCCCGGCGGAGGGATTAAAGTTTCTCGTAGTTTATCATGATGCGCTTCAAAGAGTGCGAGATTGCCGGAGATTAAAACGTATGGGGCAGCCTCACTCATGCCGTGGCTTGTACCAGCGATGGATGGAAAACCAATCGACACAGATGGAGAAGAGTGTGCCAACTGCAATCAGTGGCAATGTGCACAATTTCTGTATAATGTTATTTAGCTTTGCGAGTAATCATTTGAAAGCAGGCGATTTTGCCAACGCCTTCTCAAGTGTGGCCTGCTGACACCTTGACAACATATCAGGCCAGGGCTTGGGTCAGGTTGGGCCTACAAGCAACTTCCTCGAGTGTATTCGGATGCCTTCAAATACATTTGTCCTTTCAGTGGGATGCGCGATTGCAGGACGTTTTTGGAATATATCCAATCATAACTGCTCTGCTCAACAACCATGAAGCATTTACTCTCGAAGACGGTTAACAGATTCTTAAACAATAGATACAGAACTTTAAGGAAAGAGCACTCTTTTCCTTGAAAAGTCTTTCTTTGTGAGCACTAGAGGTGCTTGGCGCAGCGAGTTACCAGATTTTACAAATAAAGGGAGGTTCATTCATGCAGAGAAATGGGCGTAGAAAAGGAACCGCACGTCCTGCATTGATGATTATCACATGCAAAATTACATATGCACCCAGTACAACGGACCATTAATGAAAGATAGTGCCAGAAACCAAACACTGTTATATATGGTGGAAGGATTAAATGAATCCTCAGATCAAACAGACATCAGAGTTTATTAGGAATTAAAGGTCCGAATCAGAAAGTGAAAATAGAGTCAACTGGGCAAGGACATAACGTTTAAATATCTCGAAAGTGGAAGATGAGTAACACCTTCTGTTGTAAGGATCTCTCTTCAGTGATGGTTCAAAAGAAGATGACAAAGGAACTGGAGTCAAGGCTGTCATGGTTAAGACTCCGAAACATCGACACTCTCAGTGACACAGCTGAGCCAATATGCTAATGCGAAACATCACTGCTGGGGTAACTCGATGCGGAGTGAAAGTCGCAGACAGTCACCGAGCAAATCACTGGAGAGTCTGCTCGCAGGAGTGCGAGCCAGCTGAAGCAAATGGAGTTCACGATGCCAAACAGCACCGAAAGTTGCTCAACAGGAATTCGTGCACGAATAAAAATCGCGCAAGAGAATGCAAACCAGCGATCTCGATTCTCAAAACTCGATAAAAAGCGATGATTGAAAATCAAAGAACTTGCGGAACTCAAAGCAAAGCACGGACAATTGGCAACTAAAGAGAAGATAGTGAACGTACGTATGATGGTGCGTGAAGAATAACTCGCTGCAAAATGTGAGTTTCTAAAAGGGATCACAATGCATTACGATCGCTGCACCAAAACTACCAAAACACAAAGTGCGATTGATTCCAAACAAGCATTAGAACACCAAATAAATGGCTTATCACAAGAAACTGCAGTCGGCGAAAAAGATTAACAACAGCTGTCAGAACAAAGTCACGAAGGATGAAAGTTTCGACAAAATTGCCAATTTTTCACTTCCTATCTGAAAGTGGCCAGGCAAATCTGGTTCAAATCAACAACAGGAAAGTCGAGATTAGATGAGTCATAAACAAAAAGACAGTCAATGCAGTACCAACTACTAAGAACAGCGTAAGCTCTAGAAGTCCCCTCTTTAGGTCTTGGAAGCTGTTTTAGCCACCTATCCACATCACAATGAGTCTTCACAATAAAAATAAATTAATGTTATATATAAGAAGATAGCTCTTATAAAGGGAGGAGAGCAGTGAGAAGAGATGGATACAAAGAGTATACCGTTTATATTGCATATTAAGCATGATATAAGTTATTTCGTTCCTCATTATATTTGAGTCAAAGATACAGTTGCGGAAGCACCTCTCTAGCCAGGTGATGGTCATCTCCATAATTGTATATTCCTTTATTTCTGTTGTCTTCGCTCTTAAAGAACGGATTTGTGGCTGGTATTTTCTCGTTATCGCGGATTATTATGGTTTCCGAATGTGCATATATTTTAAAATGAGCTCCGCCATAGCGTCATATAATCATCTATGAGCGAGTTAGTTGGTGGACAGAATTGATAGAAATCTTCTTGAGAAAACATAGAAAGAGTATCTAGTTTCTAATCATGAAAGAGTTAAACGTCAACAAATATACGATCAGAGATGGTTGGGGTTTTCTGGTTTTGTTTTAGAACAGATGAATTCAAGCAACAACCTTTATATGCTACTGGAGGGTATTAATATTTTAGAAGATAATATGAAATATTATGTTGACTGTTACTTTTTAGAACGTATAGCGCCAAAATGCACCACATACAAAGGAAAGAGAAGTCTTTCAGGAAAGCAAAAATAGTGGAGGGTCTGTAACTGAGGCACAAATAAAAGAAGAAATTTAATACTGTTTGAGTGTTCTATTGAGATGTGAGCCTTCATAGCCTGTAGCAGCTATTGGAGTTGCTATTTTCTCACCCAAACAACAAAATCAGAAATCAAATCTTCAATTAATATCAGAGTATTGAAAAGTGACGAAGTTGTATTTTTGAATGCAGTGAGTTAATGGAAATTATTACTGAGCAAACACAACAAGTGGGTTTGATGCTGCCGTTCTCTCAGAAAACAGCATTAGCAGATTTTAAGTTACGCAGCCTAAATTTGGAATTAAAGTAGTGTATGAGGCTAGCAGACAAATAGCACAGAAAAGAATATAAAGGCTATCGTTCCAAAATTTGAAGTAATTGGTAGTTTGAACTTTCAAAAGACAATCCCGCTAGCAATTTGTATGATACATGGAGAGCAGAATAAGGAACTTCACGAAGATGTTGATACTGGCAAATTAGTTTGACTAAACCAACTTTCTACTGATAAACAAAGCAGAGTATTTAAGATAAGTCATGGTGACATTAAAGAATCTGCGATCAACTATTATGAAAACTATATTTCGCAGCTCACTTGGATTCTGCAGCAAAAGATACTTGGTAGAATTTTCTAGAATAACACTCACGTAGGTTTTAGAAACAACAACCCCTGACCAGGAAACTGAGTCAAGGGTTTTTCTCTGCATTTTGCATAAGATTAAGAGTGGGCGTGATGGTGATTACCAATTTGCGCATAAACCAATGAGCGAGTAAGCATACTGGATCGATTCTAGAGGATTCCCGTTGTCACTTTGAAAAATAGAGATGGCACACGAGCTAAGCGCTGGGTCAGGAAAAGTGGTAAAATAATGCATTAGAACGCGATTAAGATCTGCGAAAGCGCAAACCACTGGAGTAGAAATAAAAAGTCACATAAACTGCGTCAGGGTTGCTAATAATAGAATTTGCGAGGTTGTTCATTCACATTCATCGGGTTGAGCTGTAATCCAGAAGTTAAAGACGTAGTTGACGTTTTGGAAACATGTAACAGCATATAAGCAGAATAGTAGAGTCCTAGGTAGAAGAATACGCCATTCCAAGAATCTACGAAACATCCAAATATAATCTGGGGTGCTCGCTGAAAGCTTGGTGGAGACTGAAATATCAGCAACAATTGAGGGCTGCGTAAATGATGTATGAATAGCATGACGAGTTGGTAGTGAAAGCAGACGTAGCGGTCGCTAGAATAATTAACGCAAATGCCCGTACGATCACGCTGTATTGTGTTCCGCGAATAATGATCTCGTTGGATGAATCAAACGTTCTCCAAAGAAAAGCGAGAATCGTTTGAATTTATCCACGCACCTCGCACATGCTAGCGGTGGTCTACTTTCACGCGGTTTCTCTCAGAACCAATACGGTTATATCTTCTTCTCGATTTTCGTTTCACTTTGTAGTAGATAGAAGCAGCAGGTTCGTTATTTTCGTCTCATCAAGTCTGGCTGGGACACTCCATCATTTGGCCAATCGGCAGTAGAAGGGCAGAAGTTCTCATCTTGAACGGCGCCACAATAAGAACCCAGGCTGTCTTTTCGTCAAATCATTTCACTTGTGCACGGCCATTGTCTCATGAATTTTCCTCTCTTCTCGTGCATGTATTTACCAGCCCTCTACTGTCACTATTGTATCATAATTTTATCATAAAAAGACCAGGAACTCCTGGTCTTGGCGTGGCACATCTTTTCAGACAGAGATAGGTCGTATTTCGCATCGCGAACGCAGACGCGCTACATCCGGTAGCGTGCCAAAAGCAATGCTCACCTGTTCCACATAACCTCGCAGTCTCTAATGTGCTGCGTGTCGCCTCATCGCATAGAATACCATTATATGGCAGAGTGGAATGGGTGAGATGTCGTGTATGAACTATTTTGCTTGCACTCACTTCGGTTTGGTAGCCATCTAAATCTTTCACGACGAAATAGTGTTCCGCAGGATGTCACAGTCAAACCTTTTAAGTCTGTAACGTCATAGCCTGCAACGCGTGTTCAGCGTGAAGTCAACTACAAGGTGCTGTAGCGCTGATTGCGAGCGTCGCTGACCATATCCGTCGCTCGATTTCGTAGGGTCCGTGACCATGGTTATATAGTTAATTCTAATTCCGAGCATAGTCTCATCGCGAAAGCGAGATAAGCGATTGTGAATTTATGTTCTGGAAGTCTTTTCTTCTTGTTTCTTTTAAAACCGAGATGCTTCTTCGTGTGAAACTGAGTGCTTTCTTCTATAGATTTCAACACGCTACAGACACAAAGTATGCCTTTATTTTGACATGGTGTGACCTCCTTTATTTATTTTATTTGAGCATTCACGAAACTCGAATGAGTAAATACAAGTTTCTAAGACTGTTTTGGTTACAAAGGACACAAATGGCTTAATTAGTGGAAATTCATTGCGTTCCATTTCATTTAATTTGGTAGTCTAGGTACATTGATAAGACAGTGTTACATATGAAAAGTAATCACAGTAGAGCTCTTTAGTCAGTGCCACACCATTAGAAAGAGGTCTTGATATGGGTAAAATCCGATTCCAAGTCGTATTAAAATCGTGGTGGTTTCAGCACCAGTGAAAACGATTCTTCTGCATGATGAGCAACATGACATATCTCATCCAATGCAACGACGTCCGGCCATATTGACAGAATTATGCATGAAAGTACTAAAGACAAATCTTAGTCCGTTATAAAGGAAGAGTCCCGGCATTAGATGAATTAAAACCTAGATAGAGAGCCCAGAACTCGTTCGAGATTCATGAAAACTTAAAAGAGAGAAAACCAGTCTCTCTTCCTGAATATTTCATGGATGTACTCCCAGCAAAGCGGAGAAGACTTAAAATGCCTTCCGCCTCACTCGCGTCCCACTTTTAACCAAGAGAGGTCTTGCTGCTGCTAAATGCGTGGGCCTCGGGAAGCCATCCTTTGGGTGAGCGATACTCCAGGAAGCTCGCGTTTCGGAGAGAAAGCTCGCATGAATTAGAGCACTTACAATTAACAAAATGAAGTGATTATGTCCAGTGATTCCGTCGAGGTAACAAAAGAAGGGAAGAAAATCATAACGTTCTCCCTGTAGGAGGATCAGATGTAGCCTGTGATCCGGTTTTAGGCCGACGCCGCGACCTTTCCAGAAAAGGATGTCACGAAACTCTTGGTCGAGACGTGGTTTATACGCATTTCATGGTATGGGAGTCCAAAAGATTGGTCACAAAACCACTCCCCTATCGATGACTTAGTTTATCTTTATACAGGAAAATGCGTAGCTATCATACGCTGGTTTTCAGTATTCCATACAGAAGCACCTTCTTTCCCTCTATCGAGAATCCCGGTACATGCTGTAATGCTACCAACAATCCTTGAGACCAAGCGGAACCCTACTATTGTGAGAAAGGGAAGGTGGCTCTCTCCAAATGTATTTATCCAGTAGTGCAAGCTCACCCAGGTTTAATATATTTACGTGAAGAAATGCTTAATGAACCATGCAGAGATTGGTTTCCTGTCATCAAAGTGACGATGTTTTGAAGTGAAGAAGGCATTTTCCACTGAAACCAGAACTCAGCGGAATTGATGATGCGACAATTGTTATCGTTCGTAGGGAAGATGCTACCGATGAGCAATTAGGGAGGTCTATTGTATGGAAGCGATTCTACGCTGAATTATAGAATGTAGACAGAAAGCAAGCTTTTACACACGCAGACTTTGCTGAGTCCATGCTAGTAGGGAAGGGATGGTCCAACATGGTCATGCACTACCTGTCGTCGTGGCTTCAACTCTTGCTCGTACTCAAATCAATAATGAATTATATAACCGAAAGGGTATCTGAGGTTTCGAGTGACGTTTAGATTTGGATCCAATATGAGAGAGATAGCCATCCGTGCGCGTGTAAGGATGAATTTTACCAGACAGAGAAAAAGATATCACCGTTGGTGGAATAATCTCTGCCATATTAAAGATGAAAACATTAACGGTTGTAATTAATCAATGGGGAAGAGTAGAATATCGGAACATATTCTGCCTCTTTATTTTGAGAGCTCAGTATTTTTAGAATTAGGAGGACGAATGAGGTGATTCATGTTTCTTATTGAAAGATTCCACGTCCAAAAAGCGACTGCAGCTAAGTTTTGCCATCGTGATTTTAGGTAGGATGCTATCACTAATCCTGCCGATTTCATGCAACAGCGACCCTGCAAAGCCACTGCAGTATTTTGACCGTTTATTTCACCACCGTGTCTGATGGTGTAGCCTGGCTTGGGTCATGCCCACGCAACCAGTAGCCGCAAACGCATAATGTTTTGTGACAGATTATTTGTATATTGATTTTGGATGCAAATTGAGGCTTAGGACCGTGGTGTCGTCACCACTCTTTCCGGTTAAGGGCCCTGAAAAGATGTCCTTAGGTGGACAAATTAAGGCACTGCAAGATAGTTTTAGAAACCGAGAAGATGGTCAGGATTTCAAAAATGTTGACTTTAACGATTTTTAAAATATACTTTCGTCAGCATAGATCACTTGCAGCTAGCTGGTTCTATCTTCCGTTTCTCAGTTCCCGAGATCCAGGGTGACTGGAAAGGGAATCTTCACAGCATTTTTCTGTGGCGTCTCGGCTTTTTGTACGCAAGGATCGGATAATCTAGGGTTCAAATAGTTTGATTAACTTCATGCCACGGATCCACTGTTGAATTTAGTCATTTGCAGCTCTTATTATTCTCTTGGTGATTGTGTTTTCTGTTTGGTTTGATTTTCGAAGAATGGTTACTAGTTGCCTGTAGAGACCACCAAGAGCAAAAAGAAAGATCATTCTCAACTGCGATTGCAGTACTCTAGTACGTGAAAGTTGCTGCTTGCAAACAGATTATTCTTTGAGCGAAACGGTCTGCAACTATGCTGACAAGGCTACGATAGTCCAGTACGATTGGCGATCTATCAGCTTTTAGATAAATTGGCATTGTTAGCTTCTTCCAGGCCGTGACGATGAGGAACGGCCGGATTTGCTCTCGATTGATTATTACATGTATGGCGCATCCAACGTTGCCTTCTTATCTATTCCTGTTCAGGTGCCAATTGGAGGTTCTCCTGGTGGGACTGCACGGGTGGGTGAATTGACGACGATAGCTTTCAGGCGTGGTTCTCTTATTTGTCTCAGTTCAGAGGTGCGGCGACGAGCGTGGGCGATTCAATTTAGGAAACTCATCGTAGTTTCGCGTAAGATTGGCGGCGAGAAAAGCTTTAACGATTTTACCGTATTTACTACGTTAATCTTCAACGAGGTGTATGTTCTTACTCAGGTTAACGGATCCAGATGCCCCATTGTTATATACTTTATTTGAAACTATTTTCAGCCAGATGTGCAGTGGGAGGTAATCTAGAGGTTAACTTACTCAACCTTTATCTTTCTTGGAAGAGTGTGATTAATATGCTGTTAGATAGTTTTGTTGGACGTATCGGAACCATTAACGGTTCTGTTAGCTGGTGCCGCCAAACCAGAAAGACACTCGACACTTGAAGTATACGCAAAAGCACCATTAATAATTGGACGTTAGAAAGTAGGAATTACGATTAGAAAAACAAGTTGACATTTAGGATTAGTGCGCATTCAGGATGACTGCATTTGCCATAAACAACCAAGTGACCTGGCGATTGCGATACGACATCGTACTGCGGACGCGCATTGAAATTAACGTCACCCGTGTTGACCGCTGGCTCACGTGCAAAGCAGTGCATTGCCGATGTTACAGATGAAGATGTTTTTAAAAGAAAATTGGAATCGTGACTGCGTGTGATGACAGTTTACGGTTGCTACGGGTTCAAGCTTTAGATAGCGAGCATTTTAGCAGTAATGCACTGCAGTCGACGGAGTTCCTGAGTGTACAAAGCAGCCGCACCACTAGCAGAAATCTCTGAATCAAGGATGTAGGTGCACAACGTGTAGTAAACCCAGAAAAGAAACAGAATTCGTCTCGTAAAGAGACATTCTTACACCCATAAACTCGCGTGCAAGGGGATCGTACTCTTGATTAGGAATATTTCACCCTGTGGGAATGATCCACCAAATCATGGGTTAAGGAAACAACTCAGTGAGTTTGACTTTACGTAAAGATGGCGATTTAAACTCAATTGCTATCCGTGAAAGCAGGAAGAAATGAATCAATAAAGTACTAAAGTGTTTGGGGTTTTATTATCTCCGTGAGATGCTTGATTCTGGTAGCGATTATCGAGCGCTGATATGCTAGATAAAGCAGCTTTCCTTGAAGACTACGAGAAGAGACCAAATAGATCGGGTAGTGGAGTTCATTTGGTCTCTTTTTCTGCTAACAAAATGTGTCCAAACCCTCAAAAGCATCCATTTCATGGGCACACTAGGACCTGTCAACTTTTTAGATACCAGGGATCATTTTGGCAAGATACCATCAAACGTGAGAGAGAGTTCCAGGAGAGTTAGCTGGGACCTTTCTCTACGACATGCTAGAATCTGCAAATGAAGGATTTGAAAAGGACTTAGAACTATGGAAATCACTACAAATCTCCAGCAGTAGCTTTTCGCAAGTGCAAAGATGCAACACTAAAAGACAGTGCTTCTTTGTGCTGGCAGTTCTTAAATCTTTTTAAACGAGATAGGAACGATAAAGATTGAGGCACAACTGTGTTATAAGCTCTACGTTTCTCACGCGCACCCAAGATACGCTAACAATGAAAACCAGGTGCTTTAAACCAACGTGCGTTCTCAACATATATCGAATTTCTCAGTGACTGCTGTCATACGGTTTAATCCAGCACTCTTTGGCATTATCAGATGAAGAGGTCGAAAGAACTTCCACTCAAAACAAAAGAACCACATAGAAGACTTCCAGTGTCTTATGGGAAACAGCGCGTAATAAAAGGTCACGTGCTAACGGATAAAGAAGAAGTCTCCCGCTATCAGAAAAGCAGGTAAGAGTGTCCAAGGCGCAAGCAAAGACCCTTCAACTTATGACAACGCCGGGACATCGGGTGATGCGAAAATCACACAACTGAAGTAGTGGCGAAAAAGTTGAATTGACAAACGAAACTACTCAGCATGGGTATCGAATCTAAAATCAAGCTGTTCGTAGAGCAGCATTCGAGAGCAGTATACAAACCACAAGCATCAACTTGAAATACATTTGCAAAGCACACTTGGCAGGCCAGAAGTGAAGGTCTGGCACATCAGCGTCTAGAAGCATAATTGGCGACCTCAGCACGCCAAGCTAGCACTAGCTTCAAACCAAGTTCCGGAAGAAGTGTACGATGCGTCCAGTAGCGGTGTCTTAGTACGCGACAGTTACCATGGCCACACCGTTATATCGCATTTACAGCAAAAAGCGTTATGAGCTTGGATGAATACCTGCTATATGTAAGACTATACGTACCAATTGCTGGAGACGCTCCAATTAAATATAATTATCGAAGAAGCGTAGAAAAGCAGAGTCGTGAAGCCTTTACCACCACTGGAGGAAGAGAATATGCGAGATAAGCAGAGAAAAGAAACTATGCTGATCGTTGGATCGACGTTGCAGAAAACATCGCTAGACGCAGTGGTGGCTACTCAAAGAAATCGGGCGTCACTCAACAGCACCACACATCTTGTTGAACTGGCATGATGATTATCAAAACTTCTTCACATTGGTTCTGAGTTTAGGCTTATGCGCCCACACCTACTTCCTCATTTCGTAACACACGCAAACTAAACAATGCGGAATACTCTCAATCTCCTTAGCAGAAATGCTTACAACAAACGAGAAACATCTCACAGGACACGCTTGGCCAGAGAACGCTGCAGATAAAGGCGCACAGAGCCTGAAACAACTATTTGCTACCTGCTTCAAATCAGCCATTTTTCGTCAAACACAATTTGCGGAATTTCTGAACATCAAACTACAATGGATCAACGAAAGTCAACCATTAACGCAAGCGAATCTCTGCAAAAGTCTATGGAGATCAACGCTTCAAATACTATGCGTGAATGGTCATCCGTTAAGATGAACGGGTGCACACGGGTGGGCTCATCGTATCCTCACATTTCTACATGAAATTACGTGTGTCTCAATACATGCAGCTAGCACTATTGGCGCCCGCAACGGCTTTTATCAGACAAGATGGTTTTGCATGGGACTCCTGAAGATTTAGAAAGCTTGCTTAAATTACTTACGTGCGGGACGTGGTGATGCTCCGATCAGAAGTCGCAATGAGAAGCTGGAGTAGATGACGTTTGAGCTGTGCAAATTACTATGATGCATTTGATGTATTTGCAGAAAAACGCTCTATCTCAATTGCAGAAGCTTATTAAGGTGAGAGAATCTCATTAAATGGTGCTAAGAGCAAAAGTGTTCGTACATTTTCACAGACTGTTTTAAAAGAAATAATGGGAAGCTAATAATATAGAGAAAGCCCAACTAAAAGCAAACTCTAGTTGGGAGATAATTAATAGCGATTTCAAATTACATGTGACCACTTTATCAAATTTTGAGGGATTCATTTGTGGCTGATGTTCCTACTACTTGTAGAGCGATACCCCGGTAGTGCTCACCATCACAAATTTCATAGCAATGAGCTCAGCTGTAATGCTACTAGCCAAGAGTAATCCATAAGGTTGATTAGAGTTATCACAACAAAGGGAAGGTGTATGTGTACATTTACACTCTTGCGCAATTTGAAAGTATCCTCGATCATGAGAGCTTTTTACAGCGGAGCTAAGATTTGTGTCTTCTTAGAAACATCTTTACCACTCTCATCCTGTTCAATATTTCTCTCAACAAGTCTGTCATTGTATTCGCAAGTTTGGTGTTGATAGATTTATTTGCCTTACAATCAATCACATTGATGTATCCAAGACGTTTTCCTGCAGGAGTGCAGGCAGGCCAGCAAGAGCTGCACCATAAATTTTCATGTATATATCATTTCGTAAATCTCCAACCGCATTACAGGTACCTGGTTTTCATATACGGTGTAACGGTCTCGTAAATTGTGAAATGTTAAAAGAGATGATAATGCACTTTAAATTCAGAATTACGTACAAATTTTAGTAATTCATTTTCGCACAGCGATAACGAGTAAGGTCTCCCAAAGGGATCACGAATAAAAATAATTCGAGAAATCTTTCGTGTAGTAGTTTTGGATAGATTGTTTCGTAGAGTACTCAAAATCTGAGCCACCTCTGTTCCTCAGCTTATATTTTTGTAGCTTTATTTGCAACTATGAGTTTCCCATTCCAGAATAAACAGCGTTCCCCTCCTTAGGGAGGAGATACTTGAGCGGGCTCGTTTTAATGCTTTCTCCGCTTGTTTCTCGTTGAGATTGACACTTTTAGTTAACCTCTCAAAAAGACTTCTCAAAGATAGTTACAGACTTCCATCTCCACTTTTCATAGTCCATCGCGTTTATGGTGACTCTCTCATCTAGAGCAAGTCAAAGCCATTCGTTGGTTAGGATCAAAAGGACCTTCAAATCGATGGAGTGGTTAATAGAGCAGCTTGTTCGACCTCGATAAAGACTCCATTGCCTCGACTGCTTCTTTAATCGGATAAAGGAAGTGCAGAAATTAAGCTTTTGTTCATTGTATTGATGGAAAAGGGATTTCAACAGGCACTTCATGAGAGTGAGATTCTAATACTTCTATGGAGCTTGGATTGAGGATTTTAAAGTGGTTCTCCAATACTTTTTCCCGCTTAACAGTTCGGATACATAGACTATTTCTGATGAGAGATTTGGAGGTTCCATCCCAATCATAATAACTATTGGTTTGGGTAATCTCACTTTGGTTAAGAGGCTTAAGAAATCCTCTCTAGTAGCGAATGATATTGGACTCTTGGTCAGTGATTTTAAATCTTTTCATGCTTGTATTGCAATCCATGTCCTCCTTCAGCGTTCACTATTGCTATCTCAAAAATCTTAGTGGATACGTTGATCGCATTGGGTGCGGGTCAGGCTGCATAGATATGCGTGATGGAGGTAGAACGGAAAAGGTGTGGTGGAAAGAGGAGGTTGGGAAACGCCGCTTATGGAAGGTTGTAGCATACTAGGCTCGAGCATCGCTCAAGCGGTTGGAAGAGTTAAAGAGATTAGATTAAAAGGGATCAGTGGTCACCGGTGTCGTCGCGAAGGGAGGACATGCTCCGATTGCTGTCACGGTCGATGTGAGGACATCGCCAGAGAGTGTTCTAGAAAGACGCCGTGAGGTTCGTAATAGTCCTTGAGAGGAATTCCTCGAGCTGTGCTAGCCAGGTTGCTGGACTTCCGTGTATGTGTCAGTTCGCGATGATGATTTGCTGAAGTTGTTCGTCTGGTCGTCAAGAGAACGACTTTGACAGGTCGTGATTGAGACGAGATTGCATATCTAGGAAAATAGGCAGAGTGGATGCCGTTTCTTTAACAATCTTGTGTTGGAGTATCCTGTTCAACGAGATTGGAGGGGAACGAGGAATCTTGGTGGAGACAGAGATTCCGGTACGTTAGCAATGGATGATTAACAGACTGGCATGTGAGCCACTCTGGGTACCTACAAATATGGCAAGGAGACTCGAGCGATTCATTGCGATTAGAACGTGCATGCGTGAAAGGCAGCCTTTTACCGATCAGTGAAAATGTCTGGAAATCAGAGAGGAAATTCAAGGAAGCTCGGTATATTTTTGCGCTGTGTAAGGAAAGAGTCAAAGAAAGAAGAGCGGAGGTGAGGTCACGAAGGTCGGTTTGTATGGAAATCAATCAGGAAAAACGAAGAAGTCCTTTGAGATGCCTTTAATCCTCTTTTGCCAACAGGGAATTTAACTAGAGATGATGGAACATCCGGATAGCCTGTGATTTGCAGTCGTGGAGACCAGAATTCTTTGTAGGCGCTTTTCACCATTATCGTGACTCGATCGATCCAGATCCGATTTGTTGGACCAGGATCCATACTGCGCACCCTGCAGTTTTATACGGACTGGCGCAATTCATGAGGTGGATGAGATTAATCGAGTCATTACATGAGGACAAAGGAGGCGTGTCAGCTGTCCTTTGCTTGAGCGTCACTCGTGAAGCAAAAATGGTGAAACAACGTGATCATTATTCAGCTTTAAACAGCTAACTTTACGCGCAGTCAAACTGAGCCACGTTATTTTGCCGATGCCTCTCGTATGGTGTGATTTGTTTGAGAAACTTCCGTGGGAAGTAATGGTCTTTGCATTGCAAACACCAACCAGATCAACCGGTCTCAGCAAGTCCCACTGTGAGTGGGCGGTCGATGCATCCACGTGCACAAGTGATGCAAATGTCAGAGAAAATGGCGGTATGCCAATAGTCGTAGTATATCGTACACCGGTTCACCACGAGTTTTCGTTTCAGGATACCGTATTGACCCTCGTCCAGAAAGTAGAAGAAGGAATGAGTGAGTTAGACGATTGATCATGCACATGGCAGTAGGAATGAGATAGAAAGTTCGAATTAAAAATTATGCAAGGGAGCGTATCTCATTTGCTGCTTACCGCCATACTCCATTCTGGGAGATCGAGTAGAAGATGCCATTTATTGAGTTTCTCGCGAAGTAGGTGTAAATGGAGTGAGAAAGTCCGTTGTTGACTTTGGCACTGGGATTACCCATGCGAGTGTCCGACGATGATGCGCTCTTTTACTACTGCAAGAAGTAGGCATTTCAAAGAACGTTTTAGCACATGTCAAACCTGCACGCTGGGAATTGCTCGTCAATGGCCGCTCATGCGATTGAAGCTTTTGAAAACACTGCGTCCTGGGGATGTCCTCACGATGACAGTGACTGCCAGCTTCCTGGAGAGCAGGAAACGGTGATTCACGCGAAGTTCCGGATTGATGGCCCTTTGTAAGGAAAGATAGTTTACTCATTTACTCAATAAGCCTGTTGGGCTGCTTTCAGAGATTCCATCAAAGTTACATCCGGATCACTCGATGGCATAATCGCATGCTGAAAGGATACTATAAAGGCGGTTGGCTAGCTGACCGTGCTACTCGTGTGGTTACTCGCCTCGACCGCGACAACAGTAGGGAGTGATGATGTTTGCCAAACACCGTAGTTTGTACACATGCGTGGATGGATCAAGCGTTGCGAGAAAAACACAATTCAAAAATACTTAGCATAGTACATGACACTCAACTCTGTAGCGCATGGATTTATCAATGCACCTATTGGTCGTCATGAAGGATCTATTATCAATCGTTGTGTATCAGAAGATGGAAAACAAATCCTTAACCGAATATTGGAAGAAGACACACTACAGATGGAGCAGAACTTGTCGAGATTTTATTACATACTCGGCGTACGCATCTGATTCGTGTTCATTCTCTCGTGGCTTGGGGCTCCGCTTGTGGGGGATGATTTATATGGTGGGCTTAAAGACGAACTTTTAGATCGGCAAGCTTTGCATTGTCACTCATTAAAGTTTATTCATCCGATGACGAAAAAAGAACTGATAATAGAAGCTCCACTTCCTAGAGATATGAGTCAGTGGATTGAAGCGCATAGAAGTAAAGGAGGAGAATCACCATTGAGCGAAATTGTTTATGAATCTGAAGATATTTTAGAACAAATTCAACATACTTTAGCAACAGAAGATAAACAGCAATTCAGAGAAATCTTCTTTGAAAACCATACTTACGACCAGGCACAGCTTTACTTGAGTTTAACCTTAGAAGAGAGAAAGCTCGCTTACCAATATTTAACTCCTGAAGAGATGGCAATGGTGTTCGAACTTTTAGAAGAAGACGTAGAGGACGTGGAAGAGTATTTAAACGAAATGGACGAAGCCTATGCCTCACGAATGCTTGCGGAAATGTATTCTGATAATGCGGTAGACGTGTTAAAGCAAGTAGGGGAAGAAAATGTCCGTACATACTTGCGCTTGATGCCACATAAAACAGCAAGTGAACTCCGTCAATTATTGAACTACGAAGATGAAACAGCAGGTGCGATGATGACGACGGAATTTATCGCCGTGCATGAATCCGATACATTAAAAACAGCGATGGCGACGGTTAAACGATTTGCTGAAGATGCTGAAACCATCTACTATGTGTATGTTACTGATGATGAAAATCATTTAACCGGGATTCTTACATTGAAAGACTTAATCGTGAAACCAGACGAAAAACTCGTCAAAGATATCATGATAGACCGTGTCGTAACGGTGCACGTAAATGATGCGCAAGAAGAAGTAGCACAAACGATTAAAGACTACGACTTTCTTGCGATTCCGGTTATAGACGATACGAATACGTTAGTAGGGATTATCACAGTCGATGATGCTCTAGACGTTATTGAAGAAGAAGCGACTAGTGACTATTCAGGTCTTGCAGGGTAAACGTTGATGAAGCTCATCAAGGCGTGTGGGCAGGCATTGTCAATCGCTTGCCAGGGATTATGACTCTTCTCATTATGGGAACAGTGACAGCATTCCTCTTCAGACATTATGAGCCTCTGATTCAACAAGCAAGTATCTTTGCAATCTTTATTACATTAATTACTGGTACTGCTGGTAATACAGGGACACAATCTCCTGCAGTTGCGATTCGTAAGATTGGAGCTTCATGAGGAAGAGCAGTCTTTTGGAAAGTCCTCGTGCAAGAAGGGACGACAGGTCTAGGAATCGGATTGATTTCTGGGGCGGTTGTGTTTGGAATTGTGAGTCTATGGCAAGGGAATATTGTACTTGGTGGCATTATCAGTTTTGCGATGTTTGCTTCGATTTTCGTCGGCATTAACAGGGACTTGCTTCCGTTCTATTAGATAAATTTTAACTTTGATCCTTCAAAGTTGCCAGTGGACCAAATTCATTACCACTGTTAACGATTTCTAACAACTATGTTTGTTTATTTCACGATTGTAAGTCAATTTATCTCGTGTATTTAGTAAAATAGAAGATGATATAGCATATAAACAATATCGTTTATATGCTATAACTTTCATTCTGAAATTAAATAGGCTGACTACCTATCTCTGGCATGGAAAGTTAGAATATATAACTGAAAAAGAGAATCCTATGTATTCGAAAAGCTTTATCAGATGAAATCATTCATCTTTTTACATGAATGAATACAAACAAATTTTGTAGACATAGTGCTCCAAATTAACATCATCTTCTTGAAACAAATGTGAGAAAAGGATATCCTCAGATGTCCTTTTGTTCATTGCTAGTTCCGTTGAAAGGATAGGTAGTAGTTGGATCTCGAAAGAAAGCAGAAAGTCTGCAAAGTGCATCCCAGCTTTAGTCCGGCGTAGCTCAGACCCTGCATGGCTGAAACTGTGGTATCTCTAGCTAATACCGCCTCCTGCCACATGCTAGTAGACTACTTTTCTCTATCCTATATTTAAAGTAATTTTGTAAATATTTTGCTAATCCATTTTGAATAACAGAATGAGTAATGGTAATAGCCAATACGCCAATTCATCAATACCATTTTTCATCGCAACCCGTGCCCTGCGTATTGAATCATTTAAGCAAATATTGTCCTCATCACCAAAGGCAAAGTAAGAACAACTCTTTGATAATTAGTCATAACAACGAGAAAGATGTTCAACGGCCTTTGCTTTTATGACGTGCCGCTTGTAATCACCTCAGACAAGTGGCAACTTCCTCCTGCTCCTAATCATCACCATTATTGTAACGATGTAAAATTTTCTCTTGATTTCAGATTACACTTGGGCAGTCAGAGAATAACGTCACCGCTGGCTTTCTTTCTTTTTAATTCTAGTTGTTGATGAACTGAATAATGGTTTCTGGTCTTTGATGTAATATTGATAACACTGGGCAACTTCTGTAATATTTGAATACATCAACCAGTTCCTTCTCAACCATCAATCCACTGTAGAGTTCAGTTGGGCAAACCAAGTTCAAAACAAGATCATATCCACAATGTGATAATATGATACCGTCCATCCCATTCTCCTGGTTTGTTTGGATGAAGACAGAGAGTTGAAATCACAATAGACCCAAGATTCAATTGGTTGTATATTTTCTTTTGAGTTACGATACAACGGACCGGCAACGATAAAGGCAACTTTATGACCCAGTTTTGAACGGCATGAAGAGTGTCAATCGTTTTGTGTCGTTCAGAATTTCCAGACGAAAGTAGTCCCATCTAAATCGATGGTAATTACCTGGTTCATAACATCCCCTTTCTAATAAAGTCGAGGTAAATTGGAAACTGAGTATAAAAGCTCATTTAAGACAATATCTGCATATGTACCATATTTTCAATAAAAATAAGAAGAAGAGGAAGTTGGCGATTCAAATTGATTATCGTGAAGTAAATGGACCCATACGCTGAAGTGGTGATATCCTAAAAAAGACCAAATTTTTCCAATCGTTGTGTTCTATCATGGGCATGGCAGTTAACTGTTATCGCTAATTGAGTAGAACTAGCGAAACGTGGAAAAGTGATTTTACCACAGACCAACCACACACGGAGAATGGTACGTCTGATTGAGGAGAAATCTGGGAAATGCTGGGTCAATAATATTGTTGTAATAAAAGAACTCCTGCTTAAAAGAAGAGATGAGACAACGGACTTTAAATGAAGAGAAGTTTGTGTGTCTGGTTTGTATATGGGTGGTATACGACATACGTCATTGTTCAATCACTATCCAGAGATCAGCAGCCGCCAGCCAGCTTGATGGGAAGTGATCCTGCTGTTTTGGTTAAATGGACGATTTCTTCCATTTCAGGACAGGAGCAACGAAGAAACAGTGTGAGCATTAGAAGCGAAATTGAGAAGAATAAAAGCATTCTTAGATGCAATGGTTTCTTTGCAAAACAACTCGAACGTATTAATGGACGTCCATTATTTATGGCATGGGACGCAGATGATAAAGTGCCCATGACCAACTAAAGAGTTTCTATGATAGTATTAAGAATGAACCATACGCCACAAATGTAGAATGGCATGAGACACAAGGGGAAGGTGCAATCTGAGTACCCTCATCACGGTTTGAAGCCAGAAGTGATTTTTCAAAAGTATTTCAATAGGAGAGCAGCAAACAGTGAAGAGAATAAAACTGCGGCAGAAGCAATGCAAAAGAAAGATTTTTAGAAGCGTTAGAAACGGTTATTGACCCCGGAGTTAGGTATTGATATTGCAAACTAGGATTAATCTACGGAGTGATCTGAATGAAGAAGGCCATTGTAAAGTGGATATGACCCTCTTACCACAATGGGGATGCCCTTAGCCGATATTATTACAGATGAAATTCAACCGCGCATTGGCTTGAGATTGGAGAGGCGGAAAGACAACTACGATGAAAAACCTGTTTGCATCCAGCATGGGACTCCTGAACGGACGTCACGGATACGCAAAGAATTCGCAAGTTAGGTATTCGATAAGACGATCACAGATGTGGGATGTGCACAAAATAAATTCCGTCAGATAAACACGCATGGTGAAACATTTACCATATGACAATTTTACATGGTGCATTCAAGCAGTGTGTAAGCTGAGTTGGATGCAGTGGGTAAGAGGGTCATCATCGCGCAAGTTAGCTTTATTGACATTCTTTTCATCACTCGTCATCCAAGAATGCTCAATCATCTTTTGCGTGGCGAAAGAGTCATGAAGCAGACTCAATACAGTGAGGTCTCAGTCTTCTGCCCTTCGCCCAGTCTTCCCCGGTCGCATCGGGCTTGTACCTGTACCTTGATTCTTGTCGGACGATGGTGGTATGTGCTTTGCGTCCCGCATTTGAGTTTCGGAAAGAGCATTTGCATCTCGTCCGTCGAAAGAGTTCAAGCGTTTTGACGACGAGCGTGACTTGCATCAGTTTGCAATCGGAATGATAGTAATTGAATATCCGCCATCGCGATCGTTTTACTCGGTGGCACTCCTCAACTACAGGCCCTGTTACTCTGTTAAGTATTGTTGCATTGCAATTCTATTTTTATCGTAAATCTGCCACAACATTCGCCTCTTTTCATATATTTTATCACAGCTCTCGTTTTGAGAACCATTTAAATTACTGTTCATATTTGTTTGCATATACCGCTAGATAATGCTGGTTTTTAGAAAGGGCGGAAATCAAGGCAAAAGATATGATAAGTGCAGGCCAATCAAGCATACATTTGAATCCTTTTACAATCTTATTAATTGGAATCGGTTCGACAATTGTATAACATGGCGGATGCAGTACGGTCGTTTGGACCCAGAACGATTGGAGTTCATGCGCTGGCTTTGCTGGCTCAACCGGAAGTATTATCTCCTCATTTCTAGTACGGTGCATGGACCACACCTGGCAGGATCAGCCGCGCTTGCCCAAAGACAGGCGCGCTAAAAGATTATTTAGGAGTAAAGTGCAGTTTTATGTATCGTGCTGATCTCAGTGCCGTGGTTGCTCATTCTTCTAACAATTTCAGCATGGTGTCGCCAAATTTTAGTAGCTATCCGCAAACGCTCGTCGAAATTACATTGACTGGTTTGCTTATGATCATTTGATTACTGCTTTGCGTGAATCTTTTCGCTGGCGGCATTTGGGTTCGCCTCTCTAATTAACATTCCGTTCAATTGAGATGAGGAAAACGTCACATTGTATTTCTTTAGATTGCTTGCATCATGAATATCATTCTAGATGTTGTTTTCATTGCGGATTCGAATGGAGTTGAAAGGAGCAGGATATGACGATGTCTTCTTTCTCAAATATTTTCTGCACTCGCTTTGTATTCTTTATATGGAAGAAAATTCTATTTTAAGATTGAACTCAGCACTTCGTTGCAGAATTCCTGACGCTAGAGAACATGTTCGATTTCAGTCAATGGCCTTCAATCCTCTACATTATTGCAATAGGGCCATTATTATTCAAATTACTTTTTAATCACTGGGAGCGAACCGCTCAGTAGCTGCTCATACTGCCGCACATCGATCAGGTTATATTCTTCCAATGGATGTCTTTTGAGTAACGATGGCAACGTTCGTAAGGCAACAAACCATGGAGCGACATGCGACCGTGTATTTGGAGAGGCAGTACGAGACTGCACGTATGAGTTGGTCCTCGACTTTCGCCATTTCGGTAGAATTATTCTCAAATCTGTTTCAGCCCTATTTTTATTCGCTGCTTTGTCGGCAAAAGCTGGGACATGAAGTTGAGGTGGTTGAGTTAGGGAGCGATTTATATAACGACTGGACGATGTATAGTCTGTTTATCATTGCTCTTTATTTATCGATACACTTTGCCGCGGTAGTGGAAATGACTTGCTGTACACCTACCGTGGCAGGATTATGGAATTATGCGCGCGAGCTTTGCAGCCGTAGTACTTTCCAATTTATACGGGTATGCGGGAGCAACGATGGCAAACCCATTGTGCATGGCTAGGGTTCGTTAATTCCACTGACGATCGGCTGGTTATTACTGGCTTTAAGAATAAATTTCAGCAGAGCATTTGTTTTCTTACCGAGTATATACAATATACCTAAGTTTCAGACTAATTCCGAACATATAAATTTATATGAAGAAATTATGACAACATTTATAAAATGTTCTTTTTGACGTTGGCACTTAATCGATAGTTAACAATAATTGTGGAAAGGTGCCGATCTATTTGGGAATGAGAGGTTAGTCGCTCGTGTGTTGCGTTGGGAAACGCACAGGTTGCAGGCAAAGGAGATTACATGAAACACAAAATAAAATTATTGTCGCTGCTTTGTCGTCGTTGCTTTTCTTCACGCAAGGATTCAATTCTTTCCGCATGCCGTTAGGGAACGCACAAGTAAGATAGATCGTAATAATTACGCATTTTGAATCACAAAATGCAAAATGCACGTTCGTTAACGAGTTAACAGACGACTTCTTTCAAGCTAGGCAATGACGCGCAATTGCAAGGCACTGCGCCCAGTAAGTTACATTCTGGGGATTATTTCGATATACACTGCCCACAATTTAACATCACGATCTCCACCCGGATATTCAGGAACCACAATTTGATTTAACGGATCTTGAGGGCGAATGTGCGTTAGAGCTGTTGCACTGGCAGGCCTGCAGCTGGTTGGAGGTAAGACTCGAGCTACCTTACGACAAAATTAATAATAACATATGATGTCAGGAAACTTTATTTAGGTATGCTCTATTTAATCAAACGTGTTGCGAAAAGACAATGTGGTCACAACCAATTTGATATTTCTGTTAAAGTGAGTCACTTCATACAAACCTTAAAGGTAACAAAAGTTGAGTTCCATCGACAAATTATTTTCTAAATGTCAACAAGTTACACAAATGGAGCACTGATCGATCAAGTAGAATGGTATATGCAAATATCAACTATGCTAAAGCAGATTTGATGCGGTCATTACAGATGAACTTCCAAATGGGAGAAACTTATATTCCGGGTTCTTTTGGTTAGAGAAGTAGAATATACAGATGAAGGTGGCTCTTACGAAAACGACTAAGAACATTAGTTTAGAAGGTAAACTTCAACTGTACAATCAATCATTTACGATTAATATGGGAGATACTGAGCGAAACAATATCGCTTAACTTATAGAACGACTCTACACGATTAGTTCTTCTCAAGAAACAAAATTAAAGTAACGCATGCAGGTGGTTCGAAAGAATCGGATTTACTTATAATATCGAAGCTGGTGGTACTGATGGACAATTAGAGTAAAAATCAAAATTGACGAAAGTCGATGAAGAAGATATTGTTCTGCAATGCGGTATTCGAAGTCACTGGTCCAGACAACCAAAAATTTGAATTAAAACGGGTAAAGACGGTACGATTATCTCTGGTGTGTTAAAACAAGGAACCCACACAGTAAGAGAGAAATTCAAGCTCCTACAGGGTATCAATTAAATGGAGATACATTTACATTAGAAGTAACTCCAAAGGTGGAGCCCTAAAACAATTAACGAAATAAGAGAATTAAAATCAACATTTCGAGAAAACATGGATGATGCCAATGATCAAGATGGAAAACGTCCTTCAAAAATCAGAGGAACTTACTAGATGAAAGATCAAAAGTAGTTCAATCTAAAGATGTAACACCAGATGCTTCTGAAAATGGTTTTATACATTTGAAAATGTAGATGAATATCAATGTCAAACTGGTAAAAAGATGAATTACACGATTACCGAAGAAGCGGTAGAAGGCAGTACAACAGAAGTTGGCAGGATAAGTGACATCAAAAACTCGTACACACCCTCAAAAAGACAAGCATCCAAGTGACCAAGAGCTGAATGACGCTGAAGATCAAGACGGAAAACGTCCCCACAAGTGTCACCATCACTCTTTTATAGATGGTCAAAAACAGATCAAACGCTTGTCTTAAATAAAGAAAAACAATTGGACAGGAAGCTTCTCAAATCTTGATGTGTATAAAGCAGAAGAAAATTGAATACACTATTAGGGAAACGACTCGTGTGAAAATGGATATGCAAGTTCAACAGCAGGTAGCGTAGAACAAGGCTTCACTGTTACAAATAGTAACTCCAGAAAAACTTGTGAAGAAGGAACTAAAACATGGATGATGCTAACGACCAAGATGGCAAACGTCCGAAAAGAAATTACCATTAAATTATTGAAGAATGGTCAAGAATTTAAAAACTCAAAAGTAACTGCAGCGGATGGTTGGAAATGGAGTTTTGATAATCTAGACAAGTATGAGAATAAACAAGAAAATTACTTATACTGTTGTAGAAGAACAAGTAGAAGCCTATACAACTAAAGTAAATGGCTACGACATCACGAACCATACACCTAGGTAAAACAAGCGTACAAGTAACAAAAGCTCGGGATGATGCGAATAACCAAGATGGCAAACGTCCTGCAACAGTAATCACGTTACTATATGCAGATGGTCAAAAACAGATAAGACTCTCAATTAACGAAAGAAAACAATTGACAGGAAGTTTACAGAGCTAGATGAGTTCAAAGTCTGGTAAGAAAATTGAATATTCTATTAAAGAAGAATCAGTTGAAAATGGTTATGTGAGCCAAGTACAGGAGAAGCTAAAAAGGTTATGTAGTGACAAACTCTAGAACTCCTGAAAAGACTGCTGTTAAAGGAACTAAAACATGGGATGATGCCAACAACCAAGATGGCAAACGTCCAAAAGAAATCACGATCAACTTATTGAAGAATGGACAACAAGTGGCTACGAAGAAAGTAACAGAAGCTGACGAGTTGGAAATGGAGCTTTGATAATCTAGACAAGCATGAGAATGGACAAGAAATCACTTATACAATTGTAGAAGAAAAGTGGAAGGCTACACAACTACGGTTAGCAGACTTCAACGTCACAAACTCTTATACCCAGGAAGACAAGTATCCAAGTAACAAAAAGCTTGGGATGATGCGAATGACCAAGATGGAGTACGTCCTACAAGTGTAACGATTAAGTTACTTGCTGATGGAAAAGAAACAGATAAGAAACTAGTATTATCGAAAGAGAATAATTGGACAGGTAACTTCACAGATCTTGATGAATATAAAGATGGTAAGAAGATTGAATATTCGATTTCTGGAAGAGACGGTAGGAAAAAGGATATACAACTCTGATTACAGGAAAGTGTTCAAGAAGGATTTGTGGTTACAAACAAGAGAACACCAAATACGCCTCCTGAGAAAACCAAAAGATGAGTTGCCTGAAGTACAGGCATAGCTGCTTCATTAGCACTTCTTGGGTGGCAGCCCTCATTGGTGGAGTTGCAGTATTAAAGTTTCAAATAAAAGATAACTAAAAACTATAATATAGTAGAGTTTATGAAGAGAATAAGTTTTATTTAAAAACTTATTCTCTTTTTGGTATAAAAACAATAGAAAATTCATATTTAAAATGTAAAATTTTAAAATTTAACATACATAAAAGATTGACAAGTGCTTTTAGAATACCTTTTATTATAATCGTAGTGGACTATAACTAAAATTAGGAGGACAATAATGATGAATTACCTCATTCTTTGTAGCACTATTGATGGTAGTAACGGTCTTCGTGCCTTTGCTTAAAAATGAAGAGTGTTGTTAACGCTGCTGAAAAACCAACTGCAGATTATACGTTAACGACGGACCGACGATTAATAATAATCCGTTGGTCGATCATGCAAAAATATGGTGAAGGTAAGTTTTATCTTAAAACTACTTATAAGTTTAAAGATGAAGTTACTCTAATGATGGAGACTTCATGACTTATCAGTACCAGAACAGTTCAAAATTGAACAAGATTCAACAACCCTTTAAAAAGCTGCAATGGGAAACAATTGCAACTTTTAACTACTGACAAAGCAACAAATACTGCATAAAGTTACAGTGACAAATCCTGAGTACTTCAAAAACTAAGTGAAGGAAAAGAAATTACTGCAACATTCACTGTAGTATGGGCTGACAAAGTAGAAAGAAATAAAGAATATGCAATCGATATTCCAGGGCTGGGGTTTATAACCTAACTCGTATCGTTCCAGATGATGACCCAACTGGGTTTACTAAATGGGGGTACAAGACTCAAAACGATCCTAACTTTGTCAATCATGGCGTATTCGTGTAAACCGTTATGCTGAAAGCTTGACGAATGTTTCAGTTAAAGACATGATTCCAGACGCATCAAGTATTAGCAAGTGAAATTACTGGTTATTATTTTAGTGAATGGAATAAAGAAGGATCCACACTCCACCTTAGCTGCTAGTGATGTTAACGTTGTAGACAAGAACAACTTTTACCATTACCCAACCAAATGGTGATGGTACTTAAACAAAGCGTTTATACATTAGTGTATAAAACTCGTTTAACAAAAACCAGTTGATTTAGCAACCAAAAAGCATTTAATGATGCTACTATGACTTCTACAGAAAACACTTACAGTGAAAGGCTTTGCCCTTTTAACTGCTACTGATGGTGTTAAGGGTACGGGTTCTAAGTCAGATGAAATTGAATTCCAAGTGACTAAGAAATTAGAAGGTAAAACTCTGAAAAAGATGCTTTCAGCTTCCAAATTAATCGATCAAAATGGTCAAGTCAAAAGAAACTGTTAAAAACGATGCAAAAAGGTAATGTGAAATTTACTGCCATCAAATTTAGTGAAGTTGGACAATCTGTTTTACACAATTAAAGAAGTAAACGATGCTAAAAAGGTTACACTTACGATGAAAAACAATCACTGCTACAGTTACTGTAGAAGATGACACGGTGAAAAATTGCAAGTGTTAAATATGACAGCAAAGAGTTCTCTAACTCATATAAAGCTGTTCCTACAACAGTTGAATTAAAAGCTACTAAAGTTTTACAAAAACAAAAACCTTGAAGCTGATAAATATACTTTTGAACTAAAAGAAAACGGTCAAGTTGTTCAAACAGCTAAGAACGCTCAAGATGGTTCTAATTAAATTCCCTAGCAATTACTTATGCTAAGAAGGAGTCCACACCTATACTGTAACTGAACAAGCTGGAACTGAAGATGACGGAGTTACATTTGATACAAATGCATACGAAGTAACTGTTGAAGTAAAAGACAATGGTGAAGGTCAATTAGTTGCTACAATTAAAAATGGAGACAACTTAACATTCACTAACGTTTACTCTGCAAAACCAGTTAAAAAAGCATTAACAGCTACTAAAGTTCTTAACGGTGGAACATTACTGACGATCAATTCGAATTCGAATTGAAAAGAAGGCCAAAAATGTTGTTGCTACTGCTAAGAACAAAGCTGACGGTTCAGTAACATTCTGGCGAAATTGAATATACAGCTGCTGGTACACATACTTACACAGTATCAGAAAAAGCTGGCACAGCTGCTGGATATACTTACGATTCTAATGTATATACAGTAACTGTTGATGTTGTAGATAATGGAAAAGGTCAATTAGTTGCAACTGTAACTAAAGGAGAAAAACTTAGTATTTACTAACAAATACGAAGAACCAACAACTACTACAACAACTACTACTACTACAACGACAACAACTACAACTACAACAACTGAAACTACTACTGAAGTTCCTTCAACTGAAGCAACTACTACAACAGTAGAAGAACCAAAAGAACCAGAATTACCAAATACTGGTGCTACAGCTACTTTAGCTGGAGCAGGTGTTGCTGTATTGTTATCAGGATTTGCAGTATTAGGATTTAAGAAAAGAAAACTAATCGTTACATCTTTAAATGAGGATGCATATGCATCCTCATTTTTATTTATTAAATGGTATAATAAAAACGAATATACTTGAATCGAGGGTGGAGAAATGAAGTCGGATATTGAAATTGCACAAGAAGCAACAATGGAGCCAATTACAAAGATAGCAAGTAAGCTCGGATTAACAGAAGATGAGATTGATTTATATGGGAAAGTGAAAGCGAAGATTCTTAAATCAGATATACATGAAGCCAACAACTATGGTAGGTTAATCTTAGTAACTCTCAATGAACTCCTACTCCAGCAGGGAAGGGAAATCAACCGTTACAATTGGTCTTGGGGATGCTTTAAGCTCTATCCAAAAAGAAAACAGCCATTGCGTTACGAGAACCATCTTTGGGGCCCACTCTTGAGACTAAAAAGGAGGGGCAACAGGTCGTGGCTATGCTCAAGTGGTTCCGATGGAAGAAATTAATCTTCATTTCACAGGGGACATGCATGCCTTAACGAGTGCAACCAACCTTCTATCTGCCATTATTGATAATCACATCCATCAAGGAAATGAACTAAATATTGATATCAAACGAATACTATGGAAAAGGGCGGTAGATTTAAATGATCGTGCTTTAAGAACGATTGAAATCGGGCTCGGAGGTCCTGTAAATGGAGTTCCTAGAGAGGACGGATTCGAGATTACGGTAGCAACCGAAATGATGGCTGTTCTTTGTTTAGCACGGGACTTAAAACGACCTGCAAAGAGTTTCGAATATTCTTGTTGCTTATGATATTTCTGGAGATCCGATTCGTGTTTCTGACTTAAAAGTAGAAGGTGCGATTACCGCTTTATTGAAAGAGGCCATTAAGCCGAATCTGGTTCAAACTTTAGAGGGGACACCTGCTATCGTTCACGGAGGACCATTTGCCAATATTGCACACGGATGTAATAGTGTGATGGCTACAAAGATGGCCTTAACATTGGCGGATTATACAGTGACAGAAGCAGGTTTTAGGGGACGACTTAGGAGCTCAAAAATTCCTGGATATTAAAGTGCCAGTATTAGCTGTCTCCAGATGCGATAGTTCTTGTCTGCACCATTCGATCGACTAAAATGCATGGAGGCTTGTCTCTCGAAGAGTTATCTAATGGGGAATCACTCGATGCATTAAGAGAAGGATTTAAAAACGTTGCTAAACACATTGAGAATGTACAGAAGTACGGCGTTCCAATGGTCGTAGCCTTAAATGAATTTACGACGGATACACCAGCTGAAAGAGAATTGATTATGGAGCTTTGTGAAGCAATTGGAGTAGATTGTATCTTGTCCTCCGTTTGGGAAAAAGGCTCAGAAGGCGGAATTCATTTAGCCGAAAAGGTAGTAGAACTCTGCGAACAGAAGAGTCAGTTTAATGCATTGTATCCAGTAGGTGCGACGATTCAAGAAAAGATAGAGGCAGTTGCTACAAAAATTTATGGTGCTTCAAAAGTGAATTATACCGAGAATGCACTCGAAGATTTAAAAGAAATAGAGCGTTTGGGTTGGAATGAAATGAATATTTGTATTGCAAAAACACCTTATTCATTCTCGGATAATGCAAAATTGAAAGGACGTCCAAACAATTTTGAAATCACCATTCGTTCACTGGTTCCTAAGTTAGGTGCTGGATTTATTGTTGCGCTGACAGGGAAAGTTCTTACAATGCCTGGACTTCCAAAAGTACCCGCAGCCTTAGGAATTACGGTAAGTGAAGATGGAAAAATTCAAGGCCTCTATTAGAGGTGACGAAAGGAGTTTGCATGAAAGATTTTAGAGTAGATCATTTAAAAATCTTATGGTGCAAAAACACTATTAGAAGATGTCTTTTTATTATCAATGAAGGGGAACATGTAGGTCTCATCGGACAAAATGGGACTGGTAAAAGTACGCTTCTTTCGATTTTTAGCTGGGGTCGATTTTGCAGAATCAGGAGATATTACAACTTCAAATGACTACAGAATTGGGTATTTATCTCAACAACCGGAACTAGACGATGAAGATACAATTTTTGAAGCGTTATATAAAGGCGATCATCCAACATTAAAAGTCGTTCATGATTTTGAAGAAGTGGAACAATTACGCAAAAATCCAACGTCCCAAAGCCTTACTAAACGATATAGTGACCTTGAGCAAAAGATGAATGAAATTGATGGATGGCAAGTAGAAGTTCAAATTAAAACCATTCTTCAAAAATGGGATTGACTGGATATCCAAAAGAAAGTTGGGACTTTTATCCGGTGGTCAAAAAGAAACGTGTTGGTCTTGCGAAAAGTATTGATGGAAGAACCGGATTTACTCTTACTAGATGAGCCGACAAACCACTTAGACCTTGAAGCGATAGAATGGTTGGAAGGATACTTAGCTAATTATAAAAGTGCGATGATGCTTGTTACTCATGATCGTTACTTCCTAGAACGTGCGGTAACGCATATGTTTGAATTGGTCAATGGTCGTATTGAAGCCTATGAAGGAAACTATGAATCTTACTTAGAGCAAAAGAAGCCAAAGAGAGCAAATTACGAGCTGTATGAGCCAAAAAGCAAAAAGCGATTATACCAGAGCGAATTAGAATGGATGCGTCAGGGCGCAAAAGCTCGTACGACAAAACAACAAGCGCGTATTCAGCGATTTGAAGCATTAGAAAAAGATGTGAAACAGACAACTAGTCAAGAAAAATTAGTAATGGAATTTGACCAAACGAGAATCGGTAAACGGGTCTTCCAAATGGAAGTGCCAGCTCTTTCTATTAATGGACAGGCATATTGTGAAGAAACCTGGACTGGATTATTCAAAGCCAGGCCCGAATTGGGATTGTCGGGTGTAAATGGAGTTGGAAAATCAACCTTTCTGAATGCGATAGCTGGGCAAATTCCATTTGACAGCGGTCAGTTTGTTGTGGGGGAAACTGTTCGAATTGCGTATTATAAGCAGCAAGACGAAGATATCCCAATGGATAAACAATTGATTCAGTACTTACGTGAAGAAGCAGAAGAAATTAAACGCGCAAATGGAGAAGTGGCATCCATTTCTGAATTGCTGGAGACTTTTTTGTTTCCAAGACATTTGCATGGAGCTTATATTCACACACTATCCGGAGGAGAAAGAAGAAGACTTTATTTACTCCGTTTATTAATGACAAAGCCGAATGTTTTATTGCTGGATGAACCGACAAACGATTTAGATATCGATACATTAACCGTATTAGAAGATTTTCTTCAATCATTTAATGGAGCAGTTCTCATTGTGTCTCACGATCGTTATTTCTTAGATAAAACGGTGGAACAATTATTTGTTATCCGAGGAGAAGGTCAAACGGAATTGTTCTATGGGTCTATGAGTGATTACTTAGAACAAGAGAAGAGTTTATCGAAAGTAGTTATCGAAACTCCAAAAGTGGAAAAGAGTAAAGAGGAGACTACTAAGCTAACTCCGGCCAAGAAAAAATGACGTATCAAGAGAAGAAAGAATGGGAAACCATTGAGACGATGATACAAGAGTTAGAAGAAAAATTGGAATTCTTGCAAAGCGAAATGAATGCCAATGCGCAAGATTTTGCAAAATTACAAGCATTACAAGAAGAACTTGATAAAACAGAAGAAGCAGCTGCAAACGCCTATGAACGTTGGGAATATTTAGCAGAATTAGCTGGGAATTAATAGAAAGGAACAGACATGACGAAGCAGTATAAAGAGTTATTAACTAAAAATTTTAGAAGAGGGTACGACAAAAACAGATCGTACTGGGACAGGAACGAAGAGTATTTTTGGGTATCAAATGCGTTTTGATCTTCAAAAAGGATTTCCTCTTTTGACGACTAAGAGAGTACCGTTTGGATTGATTAAGAGTGAGTTGTTATGGTTCTTACACGGAGATACTAATATCAAATATTTATTAGAGCATAATAATCACATTTGGGATGAATGGGCATTTGAACGCTATGTGTCTTCGCCAAAATACAAAGGACCAGATATGACAGATTTTGGTCGCCGTTGCTTACAAGACGAAGCGTTTAATGAAGTTTATCAAGAAGTGAAAAAAGACTTCTGTGAGAAAATTTTGACGGATGATGCATTTGCAGCGGAATTCGGAGAATTAGGAATATTTATGGTTCACAGTGGCGTCATTGGAAAACATCAAAAGGGGAAACCATTGACCAAATCGAAGACTTACTCAACTTGTTGAAAAATTCTCCAGATTCACGTCGGATGATTGTTTCTGCTTGGAATCCAGAAGATGTTCCAAGTATGGCTCTTCCACCATGTCACACAATGTTTCAGTTTTATGTGGCGGATGGTAAATTAAGTTGCCAATTATATCAACGTAGTGCAGACGTGTTCCTCGGAGTACCGTTCAACATCGCAAGCTATGCATTATTAACACATTTAATTGCTAATGAAGTAGGATTAGAAGTGGGTGAATTTGTCCATACTTTAGGAGATGCACACATTTACTTAAATCATATGGAACAAGTAAAAACACAATTAGCGCGTGAAGAGATGGCGTTACCTACACTAGTTTTAAAACATCCTGAAAAATCGATGTTTGATATTGATGTTACGGATGTCGTGGTTGAAGGATATCAATCACATCCAACAATTAAAGCGCCTATAGCTGTCTAATGCAGGAGGAAAAATATGCTAATTTATATTTGGGCTCAAGATGAGAGGGGTCTAGTCGGAAAAGATGGGACACTTCCTTGGCGTTTGCCGAATGATTTGAAGTTCTTTAAAGAAGTCACGATGGGGCAAACAATATTAATGGGTCGAAAGACTTTTGAAGGAATGGGAAGTCGCTTACTTCCGGGGCGACAAACCATCATCCTAACTACTAGCTCGGATTATATTGTTCCTGGTGCAGAAGTCGTAACGAATATTGAGGAGATTGTTGAAGATAGTCGACATGAGGATATTTATGTTTGTGGTGGAGCACAAGTATATAATCTGTTGAAAAATCATGTGGAACTTCTCTATTGTACGAGAATTCATGCTAGTTTTGAGGGAGATACTTATTTTCCAACAGAATTTCCTTGGAGCGATTTTATTAAAGTAAAATCGTTAGAAGGGGAAATAGATGAAAAAAATCTCTATCCTCACACCTTTGAAATTTATGAACGAAAAGAGGGTTCTTATGACCACTTGGCATGATGTGATTGGGGAAGAAAAAAAGAAAAGGAATACTTTAAAAAGGTTCGTTTGTTTTGAAAGAGAAGAACGAAGTCGACATCAGGTTTTTTTCCAAAAAGCGGAGAATGTATTTAAGGCGCTTGAACTCACACCATTTGATCAAGTGAAAGTGGTTATCTTAGGTCAAGACCCTTATCACGGAGATCATCAAGCGCATGGACTTAGTTTTTCAGTGCAACAAGGTGTGGCACTTCCGCCTTCTTTGCAAAACATCTATAAGGAATTAGAAACGGATATAGGAATCCCCGTTGCAAAGACTGGAGAGTTAACCTCTTGGGCAAAACAAGGGGTACTCCTTCTCAACACCGTTTTAACAGTCCGAGCACATGAAGCGAATAGTCATCGTGGAATGGGATGGGAAACTTTTACGGATGCGGTGATTTCATCGTTAAATAAAAGTGATCATCCCAATCGTATTTCTATTATGGGGAAAAACCAGCACAATCTAAAAGAAAAAATTGATTACAAATGAGAATCACTTGATTTTAAAGTCACCGCATCCAAGCCCACTGTCAGCTTATCGCGGATTCTTTGGAAGTAAACCATTTAGTAAAAATTAATGATTTTTCTAATAGCCACAAATCAAAAACCAATAGATTGAGAGTTGAGTAAAGTGAAAATAATTCACTTTACTCAATTTTTTTATGTTCATTATATGATTTTTTTATGATACAATCGATATAAAGTATGAATAGAAAGAAGGTATATCATGAATCTTAAGTCTAAAAAGACTTCATTTTTGCAAGTTTATTGATGATTTTGTCAATATTATTTGTTGGTAATTCTTTTGCAAACGCTGCAGAAGGTAGAGAGTTAGAAAAAAGTTATTTCGGGATTAGAATTATTAGATCAATCTGATACGAAGTTAACTCCAGATGAAAATGGCGTTTATCAAATACGAACGAACAATTCGTAAGTTAAGAGCTACTTTCGATTTAGCAAGTTATGACAATAATATTAAAAATGGCGATTTCTTTAAATTAACAGTACCGCCTTCACTAACATTCTTTAATAATAATGATATTGAATTAGTTGATTTAGAGACTCAAGTTCCAATTGCAGATGCTCACTTTGAAAGCAATGGTGATAATCAAGGAGGAACTGTAACCGTTACTTTGAAAAACTTAGAAAAGTATTTAGAAAAGAAAAATGCGGATACAGTTAAAGGAGTAAAAGGAAACTTAGCTCTAAACTTTATCTATAAGCAAGATGTAACCGACAAGACTGTTACTTTTGATTCTAAATCATTGAAAAACAGTCATTACTCAAGTGCATACTTCAAAAACTTATACACCTGACGCGGTAGTTGGAGAAGAAAACTTTGCCAAAAATGGTGGTCAAGCAGTTAGAAAAGCTTGGGATTCGCCTAAATTAAAAGCTGCTGGCAGTCCATCTTCTGGCCAATATGTCTCTAGATGGAGAGTTCGTGTTAACACAAGTGGAAAGAATTTAGGGAATAATTTAGTTCTAAATGATGTTCTACCTCAATTGGATGGTACAGCAAGTATCCAATATATTCCTGAATCATTATTAGTCTATAAAGCCACTTCGATGACTGAAGGAACTTCAGCAGATGCTGCTGATTTCGTTCTTTTAACTGAAGGAGTTGACTATACGGTTAATTGGGCAGCCGATTATAAGAGCTTCACAATTACATTTAAAGATGGAAGTCAAAAATATTATGTCACTTACGAAACAACTACACCTAATGATGGAAGCAAGGTAGCCAATATGGTTTCTCTTACAAAAGAAGATGGAGAAGAAATTACTCGTCGTACAAATGTAACAGACACAACTTTTACAGCTACTGCTACATCATTATTCTCAGGAACCATTGAGGCTGCTGGAGCATACACGATTAAATTAGTGAAAGTAGATGCTGTAACTGGTCAGCCAGTAAAAGATGCGGTGTATGTCGTTACAGATCCTAGCGGAGCAACCGTTGAATTGACGACGGACCAAGATGGAAATGCTGTTTCTCAAGCTTTTGACCAAAAGTACGTTGGAAAAGAATTTATTGTAAAAGAGAAAACAGCTCCAGAAGGATATGAATTAGACGAAACAGAATATAAAGTTGTTTTAGGAGTAGAACGTAGTCTTCTCAAATTGAAAGATCAACCAAAAAGAAGTGACAACAACAACCACTACGACTACTACTACAACGACAACAACTGCTTCTACTACTGAAGCAACGACAACAACACAATCAACAACTACAGAAGCGACTACACAAGAACCTACCACTGAAGTTACAACTACAGAAAGTACGACAACTGCAGAAAATACCACCAGTGAAGCTACTACTGTAAATACTACGACAGCTGTCTCTTCTGAAGAACCTTCTACAACAGAAGATAAAAAAGAAGAACTTCCAAATACTGGTACAGGAAGTCAAGGCTTCTACATTATCGGAGGAATTGTTTTACTAGCAGCAGCTGCTGGATTATTATTCTTTGCAAAAAATAAAAAAGATGATCAATAATAGTACGAAAGACTGACAGTTATACTGTCGGTCTTTTTTATTTGGACTTGCAAATGATAAGGTTGAATATAGAAGTACTGAGGAGTAAAATAGAAGTAGGAAAAGAATATATGGATGGAGGGATTTTCAATGGAAAAACTGATGTCTTACTTCTATAAATTAGTTGCAATTGTGACCATCCTCTATTTAATGATTACAATCTACTTAATGAGTTTAGGAGATTCTTTAATCACTCGTGAAGGATGGTATGTCATTATCCTAAGTAGTTTTATTCTTGTGATTGTTTTTGGCCTAGAATATGCTCGCAGGAGATTCCCAGATAGCCTTTTTGAATTAATGTTAAATACGATAGGAATGCTTTGTTTAGGATGGTTGATGTTTGTTGTCCGTGCTTTTGGGGTTACTGTCAACAACCACGCAAGTAGTCTTCAGTTGAATAGTGTATTTCAACAAATCATTTCGGGATTCGAATGGAGTCGCTTAGTACTATTTATTTTAAGTATTGCTTTTGTGATTGGAAATGGGATTCGCTATTTAAAAACAGTCTAATCTAGTAACTCATTCATAATCTTCTAAAAACGGGACGTGAGAACGTTCCGTTTTTACTTTTTTGAAAAGATTGCTATAATAAGAACAAATGTTCGTTTTCAGGTGGAGGTATAGATGCGGAAAATATTACATGTGGATATGGATGCTTTTTTTGCTTCTGTTGAACAAAGAGAGCACCCCTGAGTGGAGAGGAAAAACCGGTCATTGTTGGAGGAAAACCCAATGAAAGAGGAGTCGTCTCAACTTGTTCATACGAAGCGAGGGCTTATGGTGTTCAATCTGCAATGCCTACAGCAAAAGCAATGAAACTTTGTCCAAAAGCGATTCTTACTCCAGGAAACTATTCCTTGTACAAAGAGATATCTTCTCAAGTTCGTGATGTGTTTAAAACCTTTACGAATATGATAGAACCACTTTCGATTGATGAAGCTTATTTAGACGTAACCAATAATAGTAGAGGGATTGCTTCTGCCACTTTAGTAGCACACCTGATTCAAAAGGAAGTGTATGAAAAGACAGGACTTACTTGTTCTGTGGGCGTGTCTTTTAATAAGTTTTTGGCGAAAATGGCCTCAGGATATCATAAGCCTTCAGGGATTACAGTGATTACGCCCGAAAATGCGAAGGATTTTATTCGGACGATTCCAATTGGAGATTTTTATGGGGTTGGAAAAGTGAGTGCCGAAAAACTTAGAAGAGCAGGAATTGAAACAGGAGAAGATTTGCTTCAAATATCGAAAGCAGAATTAGAAAGCAGATTTGGAAATTTAGGACCTAGGTTATATGCGCAGGTAAGAGGAACCTCGAATGATCAGTTGACTTTATATCGAGAAAGAAAATCCATTGGTTCAGAAAGAACCCTTATCAAGGATACAACCGATCATGGTATTTTTGAGTAAGTATTTAGAAAAAGTTTTCCGATGAAATAGCAAGCATGTTACAGAAAAGAGCATTAGCATCTCGTACAATTTCCTTAAAAATTAAGAGATTCTAATTTTAATACAACAAGTAAAAAGTGTTACATTACGGGACTATTTTAATAAAAAAAGAAGAAATACTTCAGCTTGCATTGCAACTATTTGAAGAAATGATGGATGAAAAAGCCAATTCGTTTGATTGGGCTAAGTGTTTCGCATTTAGAAAAAGACAGATAAAATTTATAAACAATTAAAAACTGTTTTTAATAAATTAGTACAGTTCTAAAAATGAAACTAGTACAGTTTGCAAGTGAAAACAATAGGTTCATTTGCTGAAAATAGATGAAAAACAGATAAAGAGATGAACAAATCGGAATAAAAAAAGACTTTATAAAGCGTAACAAAATAGAACTTTATTCACAAAGTTAACAGAAACGCTCTATAAAGTCTTCTTTTGCTTGCATAATTCACAAAAGTTTGTTAAATTATTATACGATAGCAGAGGGAATAGTACAGTTTTAACTACCTGTTTTGTCTGTGAAGCACAATTTCTTATAGAAAAGGGGAAAAAAGAAGTATGGCAACGAAGAAAAAATTCAATCTCGATGCACTTTTCACACCAAATAACACGAACTTTGAAATGGTTCAAGTGTTAGACGCAGAAGGAAAAGTTGTAAATCCTGACTTAGTACCAGATTTATCTGACGACGAATTAGTTGAATTAATGACAGATATGGTATGGTCTCGTATTTTACACGAACGTTCAACTGCATTAAACCGTCAAGGACGTTTAGGTTTCTATGCTCCAACAGCTGGACAAGAAGCTTCACAATTAGCTTCAATTAAAGCAATTGAAAAAGAAGACGTTCTTTTACCTGGTTACCGTGATGTACCTCAATTAGTAAAACACGGTTTACCATTATCACAAGCATTCTTATGGTCTCGTGGACATGTTGCAGGTAACATGTACCCAGAATCATTAAAAGCTTTACCACCACAAATCATTATTGGTGCACAATATGTTCAAGCAGCAGGTGTTGCTTTAGGTTTACAAAAACGTGGTAAGAAAAACGTTGCAGTAACTTATACTGGTGATGGAGGATCTTCACAAGGGGACTTCTATGAAGGTATTAACTACGCTGGTGCTTACAAATCACCTGCAATCTTCTTCATTCAAAACAATGGTTGGGCTATTTCAACTCCTCGTGAGTTACAAACAGCTGCTCCAACATTAGCTCAAAAAGCTGTTGCTGCTGGTATCCCTGGTATCCAAGTAGATGGTATGGACCCATTAGCAGTTTACGCTGTAACTAAAAAAGCTCGTGAATACGCAGTTTCCGGAAACGGTCCTGTGTTAATCGAAACAATCTGCTTCCGTTATGGTCCTCATACATTATCAGGTGACGATCCAACTCGTTACCAACCAGAAGGAATTCAAGATGAATGGGCTAAGAAAGATCCATTAATTCGTTTCCGTAACTACCTAACAGCTAAAGGCTTATGGTCAGAAGAAAAAGAAAACGAAGTAATCGAAGCGACTAAAGAAGAAATCAAAGAAGCTATTAAAGAGGCTGACAAACAACCTAAACAAAAAGTTTCATTCTTCTTAGAAACAATGTTTGAAGAACCAACAAACGTTATTAAAGAACAAATCGAACACTTTAAAGCAAAGGAGAATAAATAATTATGGCACAAATGACAATGATTCAAGCCATCACTGATGCATTGGCTGTTGAATTAAAACGTGATGAAAATGTCCTAATTTTCGGGGAAGACGTTGGTAAAAACGGTGGGGTTTTCCGTGCAACTCAAGGACTTCAAGATGAATTCGGTGAAGACCGCGTTTTCAATACTCCTTTAGCAGAATCTGGTATCGGTGGTTTAGCAATCGGTTTAGCTTTAGAAGGTTACCGTCCAGTTCCTGAAATCCAATTCTTCGGTTTCGTATTCGAAGTAATGGATAGCGTGGTAGCTCAAGCAGCTCGTACACGTTACCGTATGGGTGGAACTCGTAACATGCCAATCGTATTCCGTTCACCAATGGGTGGTGGGGTACATACTCCAGAATTACACTCAGATAACTTAGAAGGTTTAGTAGCTCAATCACCAGGTTTGAAAGTGGTTATCCCTTCAAATCCATACGATGCAAAAGGGTTATTAATCTCAGCTATTCGTGACAACGATCCAGTTGTTTACTTAGAGCACATGAAATTATACCGTTCATTCCGTGAAGAAGTTCCAGAAGGAGAATACACAGTTCCTCTAGGAGTAGCTGCAGTAACTCGTGAAGGTAAAGACGTATCTGTAATTACTTACGGTGCAATGGTTCGTGAAGCTGTTAAAGCTGCTGAAAACTTAGAAAAAGAAGGAATCTCAGTAGAAGTTATCGACTTACGTACTGTTTCTCCATTAGACTTAGACACAATCTTAGCATCAGTTGAAAAAACTGGTCGCGTAGTGGTTGTTCAAGAAGCACAACGTCAAGCTGGTATCGGCGCAATGGTAATGTCTGAAATTTCTGAACGTGCAATCTTAAGTTTAGAAGCTCCTATCGGACGTGTTGCAGCTCCAGATACAATCTTCCCATTTGGTCAAGCAGAAAACGACTGGTTACCAAATGCTAGCGATATTGAAGCTAAAGTTCGCGAAACAGTGAACTTCTAATTCAACAATTTTCATTCTAAAGAGCCTCTCGCATGAGTGTGCTCTTTAGAGTTTTATAAAAATAAGAAGGGATGTACAAGCATGGCTTTCCAATTTAAAATGCCTGATATCGGTGAAGGTATCGCAGAAGGCGAAATCGTAAAAATCGACATTAAAGTCGGAGATACAATTCAAGAAGATGATATTTTATTCGAAGTACAAAACGACAAATCTGTAGAAGAAATTCCTTCTCCAGTAAGTGGTAAAGTATTAGAAGTTAAAGTTCAAGAAGGTACAGTAGCACGAGTTGGCGACATCATCGTAGTTATCGACGATGGTTCTGGTCCAGCCGAAGCATCTGCACCAGCAGCGGCTCCAGCGGCAACACCTGCACCAGCAGCACCTGCAGCATCAAGCACTTTCCAATTCAAATTACCTGACATCGGTGAAGGAATTGCAGAAGGTGAAATCGTTAAAATCGACATCAAAGTAGGCGACAAGATTGCTGAAGATGACATTTTATTCGAAGTACAAAACGATAAATCAGTAGAATCTATTCCTTCTCCAGTATCTGGAACTGTTACAGCAGTTTTAGTATCTGAAGGAACAGTAGCTCACGTTGGTGATGTAATCGTTGAAATCGCAACAGAAGGCGGTTCTCACGCACCTGCAGCAGCGGCTCCAGCAGCACCTGCAGCACCAGCAGCTGCTCCAGCGGCACCAGCAGCTCCAACTGGAGTTCCAGCAGCAAGCAACCCTGGTAAATTAGTATTAGCAATGCCTTCAGTTCGTCAATATGCACGTGAAAAAGGTGTTGATATTACAGCAGTAGTTCCAACTGGTAAAGGTGGACGCGTAACTCGTGAAGACATCGATAACTTCGGTGGCGCACCAGTGGCAGTTCCAGCAGCAGTAGAAGCTCCAGCAGCATCAGCAGCACCGGCTCAAGCATCTGCACCAGCAGCGGCTCCAGCTCCAGCTAAACCATTCGTTGGATCAGCAGAACGTGAAGAACGCGTTAAATTAACTCCAATGCGTAAAGCAATCTCTAAAGCAATGGTTAACAGCAAACATACTGCACCACACGTTACATTACATGACCAAGTTGAAGTTTCTAAACTTTGGGATCACCGTAAGAAATTCAAAGATGTTGCAGCTGCACAAGGTACTAAATTAACATTCTTACCTTACGTTGTTAAAGCTTTAGCAGTAGCAATGAAGAAATTCCCAGTATTGAATGCTTCTATCGACGATGCATCTCAAGAAATTGTTTACAAAAACTACATCAACATCGGTATTGCAACTGATACTGATTTAGGTTTATTCGTTCCAAATATCAAAGATGCGAATGCTAAGAGCATGTTCGCTATCGCAGATGAAATTAACGCATTAGCTGCAAAAGCTCATGAAGGTAAATTAACTGCAGGCGATATGGGACAAGGAACAATTACAATTTCTAACATCGGTTCAGTAGGTGGCGGTTGGTTCACTCCAGTTATCAACTACCCTGAAGTTGCGATTTTAGGTGTTGGTACAATTGTTCGCGAACCAGTTATCAACGAAAACGATGAAATCGTAATCGGACGTAACATGAAATTATCATTAAGCTTTGACCACCGTATCGTGGATGGAGCAACTGCTCAAAAAGCTATGAACGAATTGAAACGTCTATTGAATGATCCAGAATTATTATTAATGGAAGCTTAATTCATTAAACTGTTAGGAACGGCGTAGACATTGGTTTACGTCGGTTCCTTATTTGAAAACTTTTAAGAGGTGAAAAAAATGGTAGTAGGCGATTTCGCTATTGAACTAGATACAGTCGTAATCGGTGCCGGCCCTGGTGGATATGTTGCAGCTATTCGTGCAGCTCAAGAAGGTCAAAAAGTTGCGATTATCGAGAAAGAATATTTTGGTGGTGTCTGCTTAAACGTTGGATGTATTCCATCTAAAGCGTTAATTTCAGCTGGACATCATTATCAAGAAGCACAACACTCAGAAGTATTTGGTGTGACTGCTAAAGAAGTAGTTTTAGACTTCGCTAAAACTCAAGAATGGAAAGATAACCAAGTTGTTAAAAAATTAACTGCTGGTGTTGAGTACTTATTAAAGAAAAAAATAAAGTTGAAATTATTAAAGGGGAAGCGTTCTTAGTCGATGACCATACTTTACGTGTTGTTACTGAAGACAGCGCTCAAACTTATTCTTTCAACCATGCTATCGTAGCTACAGGTAGCCGTCCAATCGAAATTAAAGGTTTCAAATTTGGCGGACGCGTTATCGATTCAACTGGTGGTTTAGCACTTAAAGAAGTTCCTAAAAAATTAGTTGTTATCGGTGGTGGGGTTATCGGTTCAGAACTAGGCTCAGCATATGCTAACTTAGGTTCACAAGTAACAATCCTTGAAGGTGCTCCAAGCATTCTTTCAATGTTCGACAAAGACATGGTTAAACTTGTTGAAGACGACATGGCTAAAAAAGGCGTTACTATCGTAACAAATGCAATGGCTAAAGAAGCTGTTGACAATGGTGATAGCGTAACTGTTAAGTATACAGTTGACGGTAAAGAAGAAGCTGTTGAAGCTGACTACGTAATGGTTGCTGTAGGTCGCCGTCCTAACACTGACGAAATTGGTTTAGAAGTTGCTGGTGTTGAAATGACTGACCGTGGTTTAGTGAAAGTTGACAACCAAGGACGTACAAACGTTAAATCAATCTTCGCAATCGGCGATATCGTTCCTGGACCAGCTCTTGCTCACAAAGCAAGCTACGAAGGAAAAATCGCTGCAGAAGCAATCTCAGGTAAAGCAGTGGCTGTTGACTACCGTGCAATGCCTTCTGTTGCCTTCATCTGATCCAGAACTTGCTTCAGTTGGTTACACTCAACAACAAGCTAAAGATGCTGGTTTACAAGTAAAAGCTTCTAAATTCCCATTATCAGGAAATGGTCGTGCATTATCATTGAACGCTACTGAAGGTTTCGTTCGTTTAATCACTACTAAAGAAGATAACGTAATCGTTGGTGCACAAGTTGCCGGCGTGAATGCTTCAGATATTATCGCTGAATTAGGTTTAGCAGTTGAAGCTGGAATGAATGCGGAAGATATCGCATTAACAATCCACTCACATCCATCATTATCAGAAGTAGTTATGGATACAGCTGAATTAGCATTAGGTATGCCAATTCACGTTTAATTTTCATATTAATGAACTTAGAGGACTCGAATTTTCGGGTCCTTTTTTTGTTGCTGTTACAGGAAAATGAAAGTATCTAACTTCTCGAATACGAACAATTATATAAGTGTTTTTAAGAATATTAGGCTTTTTGTTCAGGATAGCTTGATTGGAGTGGGGGTTATCGCTTATAATGAAGCGTATAAGACCGAATGAAGGAAAAGCTTCATCCTCCTCCATTCATCGAACCTTTATGTAAACGAAGGGGGATGTTTCATGTCAGAGGACAAGAAATTTAAGGATTCCTACGTACTTTGTATCGGTGGAATGAACGTAGACAAGAAAGTTCAATTGCTCGAAAATCTCGTGCTCGAAACGAGCAATCCAGTAGTCTCATCACTGAGTGCAGGCGGTGTTGCCAGAAACATTGCTGAAAATTTAGGACGACTAGGACTTTCTGTTAAGATGTTATCGGTAGCAGGAGATGACGAAAGTTTTACATGGCTTGAAAGAGAAACGAAAGACATTATTGATTTTTCATTAGTTGACCGACTGTCAGGAAAAATAACTTCGAATTATACAGCGATTTTGGACCTTCAAGGTGAAATGTGTCTTGCTTTAGCAGATATGACCATTTGTGAGGAGATGACACCTCAGTGGCTCACTTCGCATGAAGAAGCGGTGAAAAAAGCAGCGCTCATCATTGCGGATCTCAATCTTCCTCAAGAAACATTAGCAGCGCTTATACAGCTAACAAATGAAGGAAAAATTCCACTTGCCATTATTCCAGTGAGTGGGCCGAAGATGAAACGAATCCCAGACAATTTACAAGGAGTGAATTGGATTGTCGTGAATGAAGATGAGTCAAAAACACGGTACGGCGAACACGAACTTCCTGAACTGGCTATATTGTGGCAGAAGGATGGCGTTGAAAACATTGTGATTACTAAAGGAACCAAATGTGGCGTCTTTGCAGATGTTACAGGAATCGTAAAGACTTTTACACCGATAAAAGCAGAGCAAGTCTGTGATGTGACAGGAGCAGGAGATTCATTTTCTTCTGGAGTGCTTTACGGAGCTCTTAAGGGGGCTAGCTTGGAAGAATCGATAGGATACGGATTAACGAATTCGTACTATACGGTCCAAGCCATTGAAACAGTTCGAAAAGACTTAAACGCTAAGTCATTTGAAAAAGAATATCAACAATTAAAGGAAAGAGGTTTATCATGAATCCATTATTATCAATCAGTAAAGAAGTGCAACACGCTTTAGACAACAACTTACCAGTCGTTGCGTTAGAATCAACCATCATTTCACACGGAATGCCATATCCACAAAACGTTGAAATGGCTAAAACAGTAGAACAAATTATCCGCGACAATGGGGCTGTCCCAGCAACTATAGCTATCATGGACGGAAAATACAAAATTGGTTTAGAAGAAGCGGACTTAGAACGTCTTGCAAAAGAAAAACCAGTCGCAAAAGTATCACGCCGTGACTTAGCTGAAACATTTGCAAAAGGCGTGCTAGTGCAACTACAGTAGCAACAACAATGATTGGTGCGCACTTAGCTGGTATCAAAGTGTTCGTAACTGGTGGTATCGGTGGGGTTCACCGTGGCGTTGAAGAAACAATGGATATTTCAGCAGACTTAGATGAATTAGGACAAACTCCAGTTACAGTTGTCTGTGCTGGTGCCAAAGCGATTCTTGATTTACCACGTACTCTTGAATATTTAGAAACAAAAGGGGTGCCAGTAGTCGGCTACCAAACAGACTACTTACCAGCATTCTACACTCGTACATCTGAGTACAAATTAAACAGCCGTGTTGACTCTGCTAAAGAAGTAGCTGAAATGATTCGTTACTCTGAATTACTGGGCCTTAAAGGTGGTATCTTAGTTACAAATCCAATTCCAGCTGAACACGAAATTCCACATGAAAAAATCGATGCGATTATCAATCAAGCGGTTCGTGAAGCAGACGAAAAAGGTGTTCACGGAAAAGACAGTACACCATTCTTATTAGCGAAAATTGTTGAGTTAACAGGTGGGGAAAGCTTGAAGACGAATATTCAGCTTGTTTACAATAACGCGAAGCTTGGTGCGCAAATCGCAAAAGAATACCAAGAAGGAAAATAATCAAAGACAAAGGCTTTATGGATTACAACGAATCCTTGCAGATTTGTTTGTAGTTGCTGTGACATGGCACCGGTTCGAGACGATGTCTCTCATCTTCAAAGCCTCAAAGAGGGCGTATGGATTAAAAATCCTACGCCCTCTTAGCACAGTGGTTGAATGGAATGAGTTTCGCTGTAAACAGCTATCTCATTCCTATTCAACTTTGTGGGGGAAAGAAAACGAAATGCCATAGATACAATGTATCTATGGCATTTCTGTCTTTCTCCCTCGTTTTAATGCTTTTCCCGTTATTGCTAATATAGAATCCGTGGATACGACGTAATCCATAATTGAATGATTATCTTTTGGGATTTGTGCACAAGAGAAGGAACCTGCGCTGCTTGAGTTAGTAAGTTTGAAGGGCGTGCTATTAACAAATTAAACTGAAAAGCAGTTTTAAAATTTGAGTTATTGTCTCAAATTTTCGAGGAATCAACCTATTTAGTAAATTCTGTAAGAGTAGGATTAAACCATATAAAGCACCAAGAAGATGATGACTGAGAATCTGGCGGATTCATTGTCGTAATAATGGGAAAGTGCATTAAATGCGAATTAGCAGGAGTTAGAAATGTTTTTCTTACTCCTGCTTTGAGGCTTTAAAGGCGAAAGACGTAAGGTTTGAGCCGGTGCCCCATTACAACGACAATGAAAAAATCCGCAAGGATTCTCAGGAATCATCTTCTTTATTAAAAAGTTTTTTTATGCATAAATGGAAACTCTTGCAGAAAAAGTGTATACTAAATAGGTATGATTGTGAGGTGGCGAAATGGCCAATTATAGTTATCCAATTGATTTGGAATGGTCGCATGAAGAGATGAATAAAGTCATCAAACTTTGGAATGCGGTCGAAGAAGCTTACGAAAAAGGAATCCAAGTCGAGGCATTCAAAAAAGCCTACCAAGAATTTAAAACGGTAGTCCGTAGTATCGGTGAAGAGAAGAGACTGGGCCGTGAATTCGAGGAAGTAAGTGGATATAGCCTTTATCGTGTTGTCCAAGCAAGTAAAAACGCAACAAAAATTATTCGTATGGAAGGATTGAAATAATAATGGATTTATTAGCAACACACCTATTAGTAAATGACTGGATTATGGAGGCTGGACAAAAAATCCGTCACAGCTTTGGTGAACCATTAAAAGTAGATACAAAAACAAGCCGTAATGACTTAGTAACAAACGTGGATAAAGAAATCGAACAATTCTTTATCGCAAAAATTCGCGAACAATTCCCAACACACAAAATCATGGGAGAAGAAGGTTTCGGTGACGAATTAACTTCAATGGACGGTTACGTTTGGTTAATCGACCCAATCGATGGCACATTGAACTTCGTGAAACGTCAAGAAGACTTTGGGATTATGATTGCTTTATATAAAGATGGCGTTGGTCTATTAGGCTACATTTACGATGTAATGCGTGACCGCTTCGTATACGGTATTAAAGATTATGGTGCATACTGCAATGGCCGTCGTATTTCAACTCCTGAAATCCACAGCATTGGCGACAGCTCAATTAACGTGAATGGATTCATGTTATTAGAAGCTAACGATAAAGAAGCAGAAATGATCCGTAAAGCAATGGTTACTCGTACTTACGGAGCTTCTTCGATTGAGCATATCCAAGTAATCTTAGGAAAATCTGTAGCGTATGTTTCTACATTACTTGCTCCATGGGATATCGCACCTGGAATGGTTATCGCTAAAGAACTAGGATTACACTACAGTACAGTTGACGGAAAAGAAGTAGACTTCTTAGTTCCTAACAAAAAGACAACAGGTGTTATCTGTTCTAAAAATATTGCTGACGAAATTATCGCAGCATTTAAATAAAAATGAGTGGAGGGGCGTAAGAGATTACGCCTCTTTGTTTTAAAGGAGAACGTATGAATATTGCAGTTTATTGTGCGGCAAGCCAAAGTAATTGCCCTGCATTTGATAAGAAAACAGAAGAACTAGGAAAGTGGATGGCAAAACACAACCACACGCTTGTCTACGGTGGTGGAAATACTGGACTCATGGGAGTAATAGCGAACGCCGTAATGAAGGAAGGCGGCAAAGTGATTGGCGTGATGCCGCAGTTCTTTGTAGACCGTGAAATTGCGAAACAAGATATCACGAAACTTCATATTGTCGATACGATGTCGCAGCGTAAAAATCAGATGATTGCACTCAGTGAAGTGTATATTGCGCTTCCTGGTGGTCCTGGTACCCTTGAAGAAATCTCTGAGGTCGTTTCTTGGGTACGTGTAGGACAAACGGATGGTATATGTATCTTCTATAATATGGAAGGCTATTATGATCATTTAGAAGCCTTTTTCGATAAAATGATGGAGGCGAACTTACTAAGCAAAGAAGACAGAAGCCAAATTCATTTTGCGAAAACTGTGGCTGAAATCGAAGAGTTGATTGAAGCTCATAAAAAGCGTTAGAAGTGATTCTAGCGCTTATTTTTAATAGCGAAAAGGTTTGAACTTTGCTATAATAAAGGATATGAGTTTAAGGGAGGGCAACGAATGGAATTAGAAAAAACAACGCAAATGAACTTGCTTGTAGAGTTCTATGGCAGCCTTTTAACCGATAAACAACTCGAATATATGGAGCTCTATTATGGGGATGATTATTCGCTTGGTGAAATCGCCGAAGAATTTGACGTGAGCCGTCAAGCAGTATATGATAATATCCGCCGCTCGGCAAAGTTATTAGAAAACTACGAAGAGAAATTACATCTGGTCGCTGATTTCTATAAACGCCAAGAGCACTATGATGAATTAGAAAAAGAAATTCAAAAGAACTATCCTGAGGCAACACAGCTTGCTTCAATCGTTTCAAAATTACAAGAGATGAATAAATAAACTCAAGGAGTGAAATTATGGCATTCGAAGGATTATCAGATCGTCTGCAAAATGCGATGACTTCCGTTTCACGAAAAGGAAAAATTACGGAAGCTGACTTAAAACAAATGATGCGTGAAGTGCGTCTAGCGCTTTTAGAAGCCGACGTTAACTTCAAAGTTGTAAAAGACTTCGTACGTAAAGTGAACGAACGTGCATTAGGTGCCAATGTGCTTGAAGCATTATCACCAGCACAACAAGTCGTTAAAATCGTTAACGAAGAATTAACAGAATTAATGGGGGGCGAACAAGCGCCGTTCCGTTTCGAAGCTAAACCGCCAACGGTAGTGATGATGGTCGGTCTTCAAGGGGCCGGTAAAACAACGACTGCTGGTAAACTCGCTTCTTTCATGGCGAAACATGAAAAGAAACGCCCATTACTCGTTGCTGCCGACGTGTATCGTCCAGCCGCGATTGACCAATTACAAACATTAGGGAAACAATTAAACTTCCCAGTGTTCTCACTTGGAAATCAAGTAAGCCCAGTGGAAATCGCAAAACAAGCGATTGAAAAAGCGAAAATTGATGGTCGCGATTTAGTGATTATCGATACGGCCGGTCGTTTGCATATTGACGAAAACTTGATGGAAGAATTACAAAACATCAAGGCAGTCGCAAATCCAAGCGAAATCTTACTCGTTGTCGACTCAATGACAGGGCAAGATGCCGTAAACGTCGCTCAAACATTTAACGAACGTCTGGACATCACAGGGGTTATCCTTACAAAACTTGATGGGGACACTCGTGGTGGTGCGGCTCTATCTATCCGTTCTGTTACAGGAAAACCAATTAAATTTACAGGTCGTGGGGAAAAATTAGAAGACTTCGAAATCTTCTACCCAGAACGTATGGCTTCTCGTATTCTTGGTATGGGGGATATGATGACCCTTATCGAGAAGGCGCAACAAGACTTCGATGAAGCAAAAGCGCAAGAGATGGCAGATAAAATTAAAGCAAATACCTTTTGACTTTAATGACTTTATCGACCAATTAGACCAAGTGAATAAGATGGGACCACTAGAAGACATCTTGAAGATGATTCCAGGGTTAAATAAAATGGCTGGTCTAAACGACTTAAAAGTGGATCCAAAAGATACAGCTCGTATGAAAGCTATCGTCTTATCAATGACTCCACAAGAGCGTGAAAATCCAGATATCTTATCACAAGCTCGTCGTAAACGTATTGCGGCAGGTTCAGCTCGTCCACTTAGCAGAAGTGAACCGTTTAATTAAACAGTTCAACGAGTCTAAGAAGATGATGAACCAAATGTCCAACGGTAATATGAAAGGCCTAGAAGGCATGATGAACCAAATGGGCATGGGCGGACGTACGAATAAACTTGCTCAAATCGGTATGCAACAATACGCACGCCGTCAAAAACAAAATAAATTGAAAAAATTAAAGAAAAAAACGTTAGGAAACAGCGTTATAAAGATATTAAAACCGCAACATCTTACTAAACACGTAAGGTTGCGGTTTTTATTATGGTGATAGATAACGCAAAGAAAGGAGAACTCAATGGGAAATCAAACGAAAACATGGCATGTCATTCCAGCGGTAGTCGCAACGGCGATTATGAGCTTTTGTGGCGTGCTGATTGAAACCGCAATGAACGTTACCTTCCCAACATTGATGACAGAATTCAATACAGATTCTTCAGGGATTCAATGGGTAACAACAGGATACTTACTGGCGATTGCCATTGTCGTGCCGATTACGGCGTATTTAACACGAAACTACACAATTCGCCAACTCTTCTTGGCGGCGAACCTTTTATTTATCGGTGGGGTCTTAATTGACTGTATTTCACCAAACTTAGCGATTTTATTACTCGGACGCTTTATGCAGGGGATTGGAACAGGAATTGCACTTCCACTAATGTTCCATATCGTATTGACAAAAGTACCTTTGCACCAACATGGAACAGTGATTGGAATTGGAGGAATGACGACCGCTCTTGCGCCACCAATCGGACCTACATTTGGTGGTGTCGTCTCAAGTATGTTTGGATGGCGTGCGATTTTCTTCGCATTGATTCCATTCCTTATTTTCTCATTAGTGATGGGACTTTGGGCGATTCAAGCGGAAGAGTCACCAAAGAAACAACCGTTCAACTTTATGGCGTTTGTAACGTTAGGGATTGGACTCGCAAGCTTACTGATGGCGATTGAACATTTATCCGTCATCTACCTTGGAGTAGTAGTTGTGGCTTTTGCGGCATTCTTTTACTTTAACCAAGTGAATCCACTCTTATCGTTTAAACCATTCAAGCTTGTTCGCTTTAATGCGACACTTTATATCGTGTTAGCCTTCCAAGCAGTCGTCTTAGGTTTATCGTTTATTTATCCAAACTTTATTCAATTGGCGTGGGGCGAAACAGCCACAGTGGCGGGGCTCTTCATGTTCCCTAGGGGCTGCGATGGTTGCGGTATTATCTGTTGTGTCGGGTCGTTGGTATGATAAATCAGGCCCGCTAAAACCAATCTTAACGGGATTAGTATTTGCGGTTGTTGGAGGAGTAGCCATCAGCGTCTTCTTCCCAGGGTTAACGATTTATCCGCTCTTAGCGCTAAACGTAATCTTTATGACAGGGATTGGATTTGTAATGGGAAGCAATGTGACCTATTCGTTAGCGCAATTAAAATCAGAGATTCAAGCAGATGGGAAATAGTATCGTGAATACATTGCAACAGTTCACTGGTGCGATTTCAACAGCTGTTATCGCACGTATTTTCAGCTCTTTTGATTCAAACTTAGTAACAGCAGGACAAATCAGTGTCATCTTTGTAACGACACTTGCGGTGATCGCCCTTGTTGTTTTCTTGTGGATTTATCCGCAAACACAAAAGAAAAATTAAAATAGTGAGGCAATCCTTTTCTACTGGGAGAAGGGTTGCCTTTTTTAGTACTTATCATATGAAATGAAAAGAGGACTATAGTACAATAGATAGACGTGTGAAAGGAGAGCAAAATGTATTTACTAAAGAAATTATCGTGGTTTTTTAAATTAGAGTGGAAACGATATGCTATCGGGATTCTTGCATTATCTCTTGTTAGTGTACTGAATCTGATTCCACCAAGAGTGATTGGGGAAGTTGTCGATGCCATTGACCTGAAGACCTTAACAACATCGTCTTTACTATGGAACTTATTGCTGTTACTCCTTTCAGCAGTAGCCATGTATGGCCTTCGTTTTGTATGGAGACTGTTCATCTTCGGGACTGCAAACTCGCTTGGACAGAGACTTCGCAATCGTCTATACGAGCACTTCACAAAGATGTCTCCAAGTTTCTATCAAAAGTACCGCTCTGGAGATTTAATGGCTCATGCCACCAATGACGTGAGTGCTGTTGTCATGACTGCTGGTGGCGGTGTGATGTCGGCTGTCGATGCTTCGATTACAGCGCTAGTGACGCTAGCGACGATGTTCTTTGTGCTCGATTGGCGAGTCACACTAGTTGCGATTATTCCATTGCCGCTACTGGCGATCGCGACAAATATTGTAGTTCGTGCTGAACATCAAAGTTTCAAAGAATCGCAAGAAGCTTTCTCGCTACTAAATAACCACGTGAATGAGAGTGTTTCTGGGATTAAAGTGACCAAATCATTTGGATATGGAGAAAAAGAAACAGCGTCATTTTGGCAAACGAACCAAGATGCGTGGAAGAAGAATAACCATGCTGCGAAATTTAATAATCTGTTTGATCCAATCGTTCTGATTTTCGTGGGACTTAGCTACTTAATTAGCCTTGGTTATGGTGGGTATTTAATTCAACAGGGCGAATTTACAGTTGGTGAAATGATTACCTTCATGACATATCTAGATATGCTGGTATGGCCGCTTCAAGCCATTGGTTGGCTCCTAAATATTGGTCAACGTGCAAGCATCTCGTATCGTCGTATTGAAACCTTAATGGACGAGACAAGCGAAGTAAAAGAAGCTCCTAACGCACTTCCGATTACAGAAGTTTGTGAGATTGATGTCGATATTCACAACTTCCAATATGAAGACGTGCCAACATTAGAAGACGTAACATTTCACCTTCGTCAAGGGCAAACGTTTGGGATTGTAGGCCCAACAGGTTCAGGAAAATCAACGCTCTTAAAATTATTCCTTCGTCAATATGATGCAGGAAAAGAAGAGATTTTAATGAATGGACACTCGATTCAAGACTATCGCATGAAGGACTTGCGTGCACTTACGGGATATGTGCCTCAAGAACAGATTTTATTTGCGATGTCGATTAAAGACAATATCCGTTTTGGAAATCCAACACTTCCTGATGAAGCAGTGATAGAAGCTACTAAAATCTGCGGACTGTATGACGATATTATAGCGATGCCTGAAGGGTTCGATACTTTAATTGGAGAGAAGGGTGTCCTTTTATCAGGCGGTCAAAAACAACGTCTATCGATGGCACGCGCTCTTGTAGTGAATCCGGAAATATTGATGCTTGATGATTCGTTATCGGCTGTTGATGCGAAGACAGAGCATCTCATTTTAGAAAACTTGAAACGTGAACGTAGCGACAAAACGACAATGATTACAGCGCATCGTCTATCAGCGATTGTGCATGCGGACCTAATTATCGTGCTCCAAGATGGACGTATTGTTGAAAAAGGAACGCATGAAGAATTAATGTCGCTTGGTGGATGGTATGCCAAAACTTACGACCGTCAACAGCTTGAAGCGACACTTGAGGAAGGGGGAGACGCAGTTGAACATGAAGACCTTTAATCGACTCATCACCTACTTATGGCGTTATAAGAAGTCGAGTACGATTGCGATTTTATTTATCCTCTTATCCAGTGTGACCGCAACGGTAATTCCGCTGATGGCTCGTTATTATATCGATACGTATATTGATAATGGCGCATGGAATGAAGGGTACTGGATCCTGATGGTTTACTACTCATTATTCTTACTACGAGTTCTATTAACGTATATTGGAACCTATGCTTTTAGTTATGTTTCCAATAGTGTTGTTCGCGATTTGCGTCAAGAGGCCTTTACTAACATGCAAAAACTCAATATGACGTATTTTGATACAACACCAGCTGGAGCTATCGTTTCACGTTTAACGAACGATACACAGGCAGTTAGCGATATGTTTAGCTCAATTTTCTCGACGTTTTTAAGCACCATATTTATCGTTGTGGCGACATTATCAGCGATGTTTAGTATGAATGTAGGCCTTACGATTTTAATGGTTCTCTTTATTCCGGTGATGTTTGCGTCCGTTAAAATTTATAACCGTCTCTCTCATAGCGTGATTCGTAAGACGCGTGAGAAACTCAGTGAGATTAACGTGAAGCTGGCAGAGAGTATTGACGGGATGAAGATGGTGCAGGCATTTAATCAAGAAGAACGCCTAAGACGGGAATTCGAACAGATTAACGAGGAACATGTGCTATTCTCGAATCGTTCGATTAACGTGAACAGTTTGTTCCTTCGCCCAGCGATGTCGCTTTTAAAGCTTGTTGCCTATGCGGTCATTATTTTATACTTTGGTCTTACATGGGAAGTAGCGGGTGTAACAGCAGGAGTAATGTATGCCTTTATTCAATTCTCCAATCAATTATTCAATCCATTAATCGATGTGACACAAAACTTCTCGATTATTCAAACGTCGATGATTGCAGCTACGCGTGTGTTTGAAGTCATCGATAATACCGATTACGAACCTGAACAACTTGGGAAGGTTACTGAGATTAAAGACGGGAAGATTGAATTTAGAAACGTTACTTTCTCTTACGATGGGAAACGAGATGTATTAAAGAATATTACCTTTGTCGCGAATCCAGGAGAGACCGTTGCTTTTGTTGGTTCGACTGGTTCAGGGAAATCCTCTATCATGAATCTCTTCTTACGATTTTATGATTTTAAAGAAGGGGAAATCTTGATTGACGAACTTCCAATTCAACAGTATTCAAAAGAAGTCCTTCGCGATAAATCGGACTCGTGCTTCAAGATCCGTTCTTGTTCCACGGAACAGTGGCTTCCAATATTCGCATGTATCAAGATATCACAGACGAAGAAGTGAAGCAGGCGAGCGAATTTGTCGATGCTCATCATTTTATCGAACAACTTCCACAAGGATATGACCATAAAGTCTCTGAAAAGGGCTCAACATTCTCTAGCGGTGAGCGCCAATTAATTGCCTTTGCTAGAACGATTGCAGCCAATCCGAAAATCCTGATTCTGGATGAAGCGACTGCTAATATCGATTCGCAAACCGAAGAAGTGATTCAAACATCTCTTAAGAAGATGAGAAACGGACGAACGACTTTAGCGATTGCGCATCGATTATCGACCATTCAAGATGCTAACCAAATCTTTGTTCTGGATAAAGGAGAAATCGTCGAGAGAGGAACGCATACAGAACTCTTAGAAAAAGAAGGACTCTATTATAAAATGTACCAACTCCAAGCTGGGATGATGCAAGAATAACAATCATTAGAAAAAGACATAGCGAAAAAAAACGCTATGTCTTTTTTGCAAGTGTAACATTTTTGTTACGTAATATAATTGTTACATCCTAAGTTTGAAAAGTTTAGATAGTATCAAAAAAACTCCTTTTGTATCAAAAATTGATATAAAAAGGAGTTTTTGAATTAAAGTTGTATCATCTGTGATACGTATCATGCGGGATACACATGAAATAATTATAAAATTTTAAGAAGAATATAATGGTGTGAAAAAAAGAGGTGAAAAATGATAGCGTTTTATATTGACACGTTCCAAAATTGATTGTACACTATCAAAGTAGAGGAGGATGATTATGACTAATCCATTACAAGAAGCAAGAAAAGAGCATGTACTAGTGTGCGCTCATAGAGGAACTTGTGGAGCTTCTATTATTCAGAATACTCGACTAGCCTTTAACAACGCATTATTACATGGTGCTGATATAGTAGAACTCGATATCGTTCGTTCAAAAGATGGTGTCTTTTATGGACTACATGACGGGGTCGAAAAGTATATTTTTGGAAAGGAAGTAGATATTAGAGAATTAAACTCTGATGAAATTGATGCGCTTGTAGTGACGAATGAATTCGATAAACCACTTGAAGGTCATGTTGAGAGAGTCGATGTTATCTTAGATTATTTAGCAGGAAAGGATTGCTTTATCAACTTAGATCGTAGCTGGTTTTATTGGGATACATTCCTTGATTATTTAAAACAACGTTCAGATACAAGTCGTTATATTTTAAAAGCTCCAGCTAAAGCAGAAATTCTAGAAGTTTTAAATGCGGCTGAATTTGAAATCGCTTTTATGCCAATCGTCAAAACTCAAGAAGAGTATCGATTGGTTGAGAAATACGCCAACATCAATACAGTTGCTGTTGAATTAATCTTAAAAACTTTAGAAGCTGAAACAGTCAATCCTAATTTATGGATGAACTTCATCAAAAAGGATTGCTACTCTGGGCCAATACTTTGACATTAAATAAAGTGTCTAAGTTATGTGGAGACTGTGATGACCATAGAGCAGTTTCAGGAGATTTAGATGGTAGCTTTGGCAAATTATTGGAAATGGGATTTGATATTATTCAAACCGATTGGCCATATTTATTAAGTTCATATATTAAAAAAATATACAAAAATAAAGGAGAATCTTTATGAACAAAACATTGAAAAAATTAGCTTTATTATCAGTTGCGATACTTGGTGCAGCATGTGCGCCTAGCACATCTTCTTCATCTGAAAGTACGCAAGCATCTTCTGGATCATCAGGATCTTCAGATGAAAAAATCGTTATTTACTCAAACTCAGTATCAAACGGTCGTGGAGACTGGTTGAAAGAAAAAGCTGCTGAAAATGGCTTTAATATTGAATTTGTAAGTATCAACGGTGGTGAGTTAGCAGACCGTGTTATCGCAGAAAAAAATAATGCGATTGCGGATATGATTTTTGGTTTAAATAATATGGAATTTAACCGTTTGAAAGATGAAAACTTATTGGAAAAATATGAACCAAGTTGGAAAGGCGAAGTAGACTTATCTCTTGGAGATGCAGACGGATTATTCTATCCATTAGTGGTGCAACCTTTAGTATTGATTGGTAATGAATCTTCAACAATACCAAAAGATTGGACTGACTTAGCTAAACCTGAATACAAAGGTAAATATAATATCTTCAAATTAAGTGGAGGTACTTCAAAAGTTATCTTAGGAAGTATTGCTTCTCGCTACCGCGATGACAGCGGCGAGTTAGGAGTTTCTAAAGAAGGCTGGGACGTTATCAAGGGGTACGCTCAAAACGCTAAAGTCGTAGCAAGTGAAACAGACTATATTGGTATGATTATCGATAAAAAAGATGGTATTGAATATAACATGATGTGGGGTTCTGGTTATTTACAAAATAAAAACGAACGTAAATATAACTTCAATGTTATGTATCCAGAAGTTGGTGAACCGTTTGTAACTGAACAAATTGGTATTTTTAAAACACTTCTAAGAAGAAAGAAACAGTACAAAAATTCATTAATTGGTTTGGTAGTGCAGAAGTTCAAGCTGAATGGTCTAAGAAATTCTCTTCTATTCCAGCAAATAAAAAAAGCTCTTGAACAAGCAAATGATGATGTTAAAGACTTTATGAGTAAAGTAAAATCTCAAAAATTAGATTGGGAATTCATTTCAAAAAAATATCAGCTCATGGGTTGAAAAAAAGTTGAACTTGAATTTTTAAAAATAGAATGATGAGGAATTGAACATGATTAAATTTGAGAATGTTCAAATTAGCTACGGTGACTTTGTCGCCGTAGATGATTTGAATTTAGAAATTAAAGAGGGCGAATTTTTTACATTCTTGGGGCCCTCAGGTTGTGGTAAATCTACAACTTTAAGAACACTAGTTGGTTTTATTGATCCTTCCAAAGGAAGTATTTTCGTAGACGAGAAAGATATAACTCGTCTAGCTCCTGAAAAAAGAGAGATTGGTATTGTATTCCAAAGTTATGCTTTATTCCCAACTATGACTGTATATGACAACATCGCATATGGGTTAAAAATCAAAAAAATGCCAAAATCTGAGATTGATGCAAAAGTAAATGAAATTGCTCAAAAGATTAAAATTTCAGATAAACAATTACAACGAAATGTATCTGAATTAAGTGGGGGACAACAACAACGTGTGGCTCTTGCTCGTGCATTAGTATTAGAACCAAAAATTCTTTGCTTAGATGAACCTTTATCTAACTTAGATGCTAAACTTCGAATTGATTTACGTCTTGAATTAAAGAGATTGCAAAGAGATTTAGGAATTACTACATTGTACGTAACCCATGACCAAGAAGAAGCATTGACGCTTTCAGATAGAATTGCTGTATTCAATAATGGGTTTATCGAACAAGTGGGTACTCCACAAGAAATTTATAACCAATCTGCGACTGAGTTTGTTTGTGATTTCATTGGAGATATTAATAAACTTACTGAAGAGACAATGAAAGAATTGACTGGTAAGGAAGAAGAAAAAGTTGGATACATTCGACTTGAAAGAATTAAATTCAAATCAACTTCTGAAGAAGATTACACAATTAAAGGAACGGTGGTTGATACAGAGTTTAAAGGGGTATTAGTTCAATACACCGTTAAAGCTGAAAGTGGACAAATCCTACGTGTGATTCAGAAGAATGATTATCTAGAAATTTTTGAGTTAGGACAAGAATTAACATTATTTATTCATCCTAATGATATTTTTACAGTACTAGGGGTGAGATTAATGGCCAAAAAGAAATAGCCTAAGTCAATGGATTTTAAGACTCATTGTGGGCTGGATATTAATTGCATTAGTCATTTACCCAAACTTAAATCTACTAAAAAGAAATTTTTTTATAAAAAATGGACAATTTTTCATTCACTGCTGTTCAGAAGATTTTTTTCTTCTCAACGTGCAATGCAATCCATTCAAAATAGTTTTATTTTTAGCGGTGGCATTAGTAATTACCGTTAATGTTGTTGGTACTTTAGTAGTTTTATTTACAGAGTACTGGGAAATTAAAGGAAGTAAAGTATTAAAACTTGGATATATGACGTCACTAGTTTATGGTGGGGTAGTATTAGTTACTGGATATAAATTTGTTTATGGAAGCAATGGTGTGATTACTAAATTCTTAACTCAAATTTTCCCAAGTTTAGATAGTAACTGGTTTACCGGGTTTGGTGCTGTATTATTTATTATGACTTTCGCATGTACATCCAACCATATGATGTTCTTACGAAACGCAGTGAGGTCGGTTGACTATCATACGATTGAAGCTGCAAGAAATATGGGTGCAAGTCCAGCAAATGTGTTGTTTAAGATTGTTTTACCTACATTGCTACCAACCATTTTTGCGTTAACAATCTTAACATTTTTAACAGGGTTAGCTGCAGTTTCTGCACCATTAATTGTTGGGGGAACGGATTTCCAAACCATTAACCCAATGATTATTACATTTGCTAAATCACAATCCTCAAAAGATTTAGCTGCATTTTTAGCTATGTTATTGGGATTAGCGACAATTATCTTATTGACTATCATGAATCGTGTTGAACGTGGTGGTCGTTATATGTCAATCTCAAAAACAAAAGCAAAAATTAAAAAACAAAAGATTCAATCACCAATTGGTAATGTGATTGCGCATATTGTCGCTTATGTTTTATTCTTCATCTATGTGATGCCAATTGTATTTATTATTTTGTATTCATTTACAAAACCATTAGCGATAAAAACAGGGTGAAATTTCATTTGCGAACTTTACGCTAGAGAATTACCAACAACTCTTTACAAGTGCTTCTGCATTTTCTCCTTACTTAATCAGTTTGGTGTATGCAGGATTGGCTGCAGTGTTAGTAACGATTTTAGCAATTGTGATTGCAAGAATCGTACGTCGTAGCACATGGAAATTTGATTTCCTTTTTGAATACGGTGCATTAGTACCATGGATTTTACCATCAACATTGATTGCTTTTAGGATTTTTATTCACATACAACCAACCAAGATGGATTATCTTAAACTGGGTATTAATTGGTACTGTTGTAATGTTACTAATTGCTTTTATTGTTGTTAAATTACCATTCTCATACAGAATGGTGAGAGCTGTATTCTTCAGTATTGATGATGAATTAGAAGAAGCATCTCGTAGTATGGGAGCTTCAACTTTCCAAACGATGATTAAAGTTATCATTCCATTTATCTTGCCAACGGTATTATCTGTGGCAGTATTGAACTTTAACAGCTTACTATCAGACTTTGATTTATCCGTATTCTTATATCATCCTTTATTCAAACCTTTAGGTATCGTTATTAAGGAAGCCAGTGATGAAACAGCAACTACAAATGCTCAAGCAATGACTTTTGTATATACTGTAGTGCTTATGATTATTTCAACAGCAGCATTGTACTTAACAAGAGGAAGAGACGCTAAGAAATCAAAGAAAAAGAAATAACATTTAAAAGGCAATGAATATAAGTCATTGCCTTTTTTATTGGAGGAGATATTTTGAAAAATTTAGTGTTTGATATGGGAAACGTCCTCATTGAATGGAATAGTGAGAAGATTTTACAAGCTATTACAGATGATATAAAATTACAAAACTTGTTAAGAAAAGAGGTTTTTGAAACTGGTTTGTGGGTTCAAACTGATGAAGGTGTGAAGACTAGGGAAGAAATGATTGAGATAGTTACAGCTAAAATAGGGGAAGAGTATCGAAATGAAATAACTCAACTTTTCAAGATACTGGTATAAATACGTGGATGTTTATACAAAGGTTCAAGATAGAATTATTGAACTTTCAAAAAATGGCTACAATATTTACATTTTATCAAATACAGCTTATACTTTTTATGATTTGGTAAAAGAAGGATACCTTCCAGTGACTTCTATTGCTAAAGGGATAGTACTTTCTTGCGAAGAAAGAGTCTTGAAGCCAAATGAAAAAATTTATAACATCCTTCTTGAACGCTACAATTTGGATCCTCACGATACGATGTTTTTTTGATGATTTGCCAGAAAAATATTTGGGGAGCTGCGCGGTGCAGAATTAATGGATTTGTTGTAGAGAATGAAAGTGAATTATTAACTTACTTAGATAAGTTAAGGGAGGAAATGAATTGGCGACAATTATGACATTGCTAAATTAGCTGGTGTTTCTCACGGAACCGCCTCTAATGTTTTAAACCAAAGAGGTAATGTCAGTTCAGAAAAAGATTTCTAAAGTCCTAAAGGCTGCAAAAGAATTAGGTTATACGATTAATCCTCAGGCTCAACTGTTGAGAAAGGGCTTCTCGAATAAAGTAGTTGTTTTCATTCCCTTTGTTCTAAAAGAACATTATTCTGTGTTCTACGAAAGTTTATTACAGCAGGCTGAAAAAGAGAGTATTGAGGTTGAGGTTTTCTATTTTAAAGAAAAAATTTTACGAAGTATTGTAGAGAAGGAAAGTTTATTAAAACCTTCAGTTGCAGTATTTGTTGGGTATGTTCCAAAAGACAATGTGTTAACAATATTTCAACAGGATACGAAAATACATTTTGTTGATGTTTTGGAGGATGCGAACAAATATGGTGTTATTTCTTTTTGAGTATAGTCTTTTAGCAAAAGAGTTAATGAAACGATTCATTATAGGGAATCAAAAATTACTTTTTATCGATTATAAATTTGAGAATGGGAAATCATTATCTGAAGATATTTTGAAGGAGATTTCTGAACATATTTCAATTGAGAGATTTTCAATGGAGAATAGGCAAGATTTAATTCGATTGTTTGAACAATATGAGAGGCTTGACGAGTTCAGCGCTATTTTTTTGCAATTGATAGAGAGATTCTTGGAAACATTCAAGAAATTCAGTCTTGGTTAGGAAGAAGCAGAATAGAAAATATTTTTGCTCTAGATAGTTTTCAACTTATTCGTGCAAGAAAAAATATTTTTGAGTTGGATTATAAATTGTGTGCTAAAAAGGTCATCGATTTAATTAAAACTGAGGATATGGGTCCTATTCTGATGACACCAGAAGGGTTTAGAGCTAAAAACGTTTATACGAAATATGCAAATCCTCAGAAAATACGATTGCTAACGATTAGTTCTCCAACAACTCGTGTGTTGAAATTCTTATCAGGTATTTTTGAACATGAGACAAATATTCGCATTGAGATAGAAGAATTGGAATCTTCAGAGTACGATGTTACGAAAATTAAAACTAGTTCATTCACAAAGAGGTATGATCTAATCCGACTGGATATGGCCGTGTTACCTGAAGTGGCGGAGGATCTTTTTGTTCCTTTAGAGGATGTAGAAGGCAGTAAGAAACTTCTTAAACAATTTGACGAGAAATTACTAAACGAATTTATGTATTCTAATAAAAAATGGTTTGGTGTTCCTTTAGATGTTTCCGTTCAATTACTTTATTATCGCAAGGACTTATTTTTAAATAAATTAGTTCAACGGGAGTTTTATGAGCGGTTTAAAAAAGAATTAGTTGTACCACAAAGTTATAAAGAATTTGACTTGATTTGCCAATTTTTCACTAAGAATATAAATAAGGCATCTCAAACTGAGTATGGGCATAGTATTGCGATGAAAACGCCGCTCGTTGCTTCATGTGATTTCTTACCAAGATACCGTGAGCAAGTGTTGAATCAAGTTGATAATCCTTATCAAACGGCTTTAGAGCAATATAAGGCTAGTTTAAAAACTAGTGATCAGAACAAAGATAAATGGTGGGGAGATATCGTTCAGGAATTTGCTGAAGGAAAAACAGCAATGATGACCGTCTTTTCTAACTATTCAACAGTGCTTGCTGGTCAGTTGCAAAACGATATTGATTTTGGTGTAGCTCGTATTCCTGGGAAACAACCACTGATTGGCGGAGGAACTATGGGGATTGTAAAAGAAAGTAAGATGAAAGAGCAAGCGCTATTATTTTTAGAATGGTTGTATAGTGACGAAATTTCTAAACTAATCGTAGCGCTTGGAGGAATGATTCTTAGTAAAGAAGTTCTAAGTAACCAAGAATTAATGGAAATGCACCCATGGTTATCACATTTGGAAAAGTCTATTCAATTAGGAAAAAGGCAAGTTTGGAATAATCAAAAATTCAGTTTGTCGGATGAAATAGAACTAGGCGAAAAGAGTATTACAAGAAGTTTTTTTAACGATTGAAGAGATAAGAATTCTTATCTCCTTTTTGGGGAGAAAAACAATGAACGTACTAATTTTGATATGTATCAAAAAAATGATACAAACTAACTTAAAAACGAAAAAGTGTATCATCTATGTTACGTATTATGCAGGATACATAGTGTATCAAAAAAATACCTTTGAGAAGACTCTCAAAGGTATTTTGCGTTATTATTTGCGGTTTTGTTTTCCAGCGTTTCTTCCAACTGGTTTATTTTGGCGCTTTGCAAAAGTTTCTTGTTGTGTTGCTTTTTGTGCTGGTTTGCTTGGTGTTTTACGCTCCGGTAAAACGATATTATCATGATTTAACTCTTCGTCAATTTGTGCTTTAATTTTTTTGGACGTAAGTATGTGTTTTGAATCCAAGATTGTAAGATTTGAATTAAAGCTGAAGCAAAGAAGTAAATACCAACCCCTGCAGGTGATTGGAAAGTCATCATAAACATCATTACTGGTAAAATATAGTTCATAGAACGACTTTGTTTTTTTGTTTCTTCATCCATTCCCATTTGACTTACGAGAGATTGAATGTAGTATAGGGCAGCAGTAGCAATTGCTAAAGGAACAAATTCTTTACCTAGAGCAATTCCCATGAAGTCACTGCTTGAAATCTCGTTAGATAGCAAGATTGCATTATATAATCCGCTCCAAATTGGAAGTGTAATTAAGAGTGGAAGACATCCAGAACCAAGTCCGCCCATTAATGAGACGTTATTTAACTTGTATAAATCCATTTGCTCTTGTTGAATTTCTAGTTTTTCTTGAGGAGTTGCTGCTTGTTCTGCACGAGCAGTAATTTCCGCAATATATGGTTTTAAAACAGCCATCTTCTCTTGTTGCACAAGCATTGATTTCATTTGATGGAATTGTGTTGGCATTAAAACCACACGGACTAAAACGGAGACGATAACAATCGCAATAGCATAATTTCCATTAAACATAGAAGCAATTTGATTTAATAACCATTGTGTTGGGACGACTAGATATTCATAGAGCCATCCAACGGGTTGATGATCTGCATTATATTGCACGGTACATCCTGCTAATAGTAGTGGAAGAACAGTTGCAACGAAAAGCAGTTGTGTTTTTTTAGTAAGTTTCATAATCACTTTCCTTTTCATTTAATAACATGACTTATTTTACACGGGTTTCGTTGAAATAGCAATGTTCTTTATATAATTTCAAATTTTGTAAAAAGAGGTGCATCCAACAATGAACATTCTTCGTATCGGTCGACACGTCCGTAAGGAGAAGTGGATGCTTTTACACGTTCAATAAAGCGATTGACAGCGCTTGGCTCTCCTTGAGCTACGGCTAAGACAGAACCATCCATTTTGTTTTGAACCGTTCCAGTAATATCTAGTTGTATGGCGAGTTGTTGTGTGAAGAAACGGAAGCCAACACCTTGAACTCGTCCCCAGACACGAATTTGTCGAGTAATCATAGAAATACCTCCTTAAATGATGATTAATTTGTCTTCTTTATGAAACAAGATTACCATGATTTCCTAAAAATTTGGTATACTAAGATACGAGGTGAAAACATGTTTAAAGTGATTGAAACAGCGGGTCATGATGAACCATGGTGGTTTTTTGAAGACTGGGAAAAGATGATTGTTTCGACAGAAGAGTTTGATAAGATTGAAGATGCTCTTTGTGCCTATCAGGCTCTCTATCAAAAATTTGAAAATAATTATCCAGAAAAACGTGAGACAGGTTCTTGCTGTGTTGCATTCTGGAACACTTCAGAAACAGATTATTGTGTTCCTTGTGAATGTGACCTTCAGATTTTTCATGGAATTATGATCGTTGATGAAAAAAATCAATTAGTAGACTTGAAAGGAGAAGAACGTGGCTAAACAAACAAAGAAAAAAACGTCTAGAAGCAAAAATTCTCAAAATTCCAATCCCTTACTATCTATAGAAGCGTTAGCGGTATTTTTGATTGTCTATTGTTTATTAGCAATATTTCAACTGGGATTCTTGGGTAAATTTTTTGCAAACGTCATTCGCTTCTTTATAGGAGATTTATTTGTGTTCGGAGGCGTTTGTGGAATCCTTGCTGGATTTGGAATGCTCTTTAGAGGACGAATGCCTAAAATTATTTGGAGATGGACTGTGGCAGCAGTTTGCTCAAGTATTGCGTTACTCCTATTTGTATCCGTAATGACTTATAGTAGCTTTACGAGTTCAGGGTCTCCTTTATTTCAAGAGATGATGAATCGATTTATGGTTGATTTTACATCCAATACGATTTCTCAAAATCTTGGGGGAGGCCTCATTGGTACGCTTTTATATGCGGGAACTTATTTCCTTGTATCTCAATGGGGGACTTACCTACTAGTATTCTTACTCCTTGTAAGCAGTGCATTACTTATTTTTGATATTCATTTAAGTGATGTTATGAATTTTGTTCGAACTCACGTATCCAATCTTTCTCAAAAAATTGCTGAGAAAAAGGCAGAAAAAGAAGCCAAACAAAAAGCGCTTGAAGAAGAGGATTCATATACTCCAAATCCAGAAATCCATCTGGATGAATCTTTACCAGTAGAAGAACCTGTAAAGGAAGAGCGAAAAGAACATTCCTTATTAAAGCGAATGAAAAATGCCTTCTTTGATGATTATGAAGATGAATCAATGGTAGATACGGAGCAGGAATTGTATGAACCTGTCTACAGGGAGCCAGTAGTTTCTCCAAATCCAGTTTCGCCGGTGACACCAGTAGTTTCAACTCCATCGCCAATCGCTTCTAAACCTCAAGAAAACTCTATCCAAGAGGAAGCAGAGTTTGAAGATGATGGGGAAGATATTGGAGATTTAGCAATGGGAGGCGAGGAAAATGATGAAGACTATCAATTACCTCCAGTGACCTTACTGAATCCTGTTCAACAATCGGATCAATCAAATGAACGTACGATTGTGGAACGCAATATGCGTATTTTAGAGCGTACGTTTGCAAGTTTTGGGGTGGATGCTAAAGTCATGCCAAACCCAATGCTAGGGCCAGCCGTTACAAAATACGAAATTCAACCAGCAATCGGTGTGAAGGTAAGTAAGATTGTTAACTTGAGTGATGATATAGCTCTAGCACTTGCTGCCAAAGATATTCGTATCGAAGCTCCAATCCCAGGAAAACCATATGTAGGGATTGAAGTTCCAAATAGCCAAACAAGTTTTGTATCCTTTAGCGATGTGATTCAATCGGCGATTCAATCTCCAAAACCTTTAGACGTACCATTAGGAAGAGATATCTCTGGTAATGTTCGTCTTTGCGATATTACAAAAATGCCGCATATGTTAATTGCCGGTTCAACTGGTTCTGGTAAATCCGTTTGTATTAACGGCATTATCACAAGTATTTTAATGAAGACAAAACCACATGAAGTGAAACTGATGATGATTGATCCGAAGATGGTAGAGTTGAATGTATACAATGGCATTCCGCATCTATTAACTCCGGTTGTGACGAACCCTCGTAAAGCCGCTCAAGCCTTACAAAAAGTAGTAGCTGAGATGGAAAAACGTTATGAATTATTCGCTTCAATGGGAATGCGTAATATCGATGGGTATAACGCTCATGTCGAACAATATAACCGCGAAACAGGCGAAAATAATCCAACACTTCCTTATATTGTCGTGATTGTAGATGAATTGGCGGACTTAATGATGGTTGCAAGTAATGAAGTAGAAGATGCGATTATTCGTCTTGCGCAAATGGCCCGTGCTGCCGGAATTCATATGATTCTTGCAACACAACGTCCATCTGTTGACGTTATTACAGGGATTATTAAAGCTAATGTTCCTTCTCGTATTGCCTTTGCGGTATCTAGCGGTACAGACTCCCGTACGATTATCGATGCCAATGGCGCTGAGAAACTTCTAGGTCGTGGGGATATGCTGTATATGCCAATGGGTGAAAATAAACCAATTCGTGTACAAGGTGCATTCTTAACGGATGAAGAAGTCGAACGTATCGTTGATTTCGTGAAGAATCAGCAAGAAGTGGAGTATGATGAAGCGATGATGCCTTCTGAAAATACAACTTCTTCTGGTGGTAGTGAACCGGAGGACGAATTATTCTACGAAGTCATCGAATTATTAAAAGAACAAGAAACGATTAGTACTTCCTACTTACAAAGAAGATTCCGTATCGGATTTAACCGTGCAGCACGAATGATTGATGATTTAGAAGCGCGTGGGTATGTCGGTCCTGCAGATGGAAGCAAAGGAAGAAAAGTGAATGTTCATGTTTTTCAGTGAAAAACAATGCTTCCGAAATGACTGAAACAAATACTTAGAAATGTAAAACACGAACATTTTTTTCAATAGAATCACCTCCAATAGAAAGATTTATCTTGCTTTTCATTTTATTTATGATAGAATGACTGTAGTAAATCATTTATTGGAGGTTTTTTATTGTGAAAATTAAGAAGAGTTTAGCTTTATTCGCTTTATCTATTGGTGCAAGTGCTGTATTAGCAGCATGTGGGGGTTCTTCTACCAACTCATCTTCATCATCAAATGCTTCAAATTCAGGTTCAAATGATAATTTTAAAGCCGTTATGGTTTCAGATACTGGTGGTATTGATGACAAATCTTTCAACCAAGGTGCTTGGGAAGGTTTGTTAGAATGGGGTAAAAACAATGGTGGTAAGACAAAAGGCAATGGCGTTGATTATATTCTTTCTAAGTCAGAATCTGATTACACAACAAACCTCAACACTGCAGTGTTAAATGAATATAATATTATTTTTGCTATCGGATTTAAATTACAAAAAGCTGTTGAAGAAGCAGCAAAAGCAAATCCAGAAGCTCACTTTGCAATCATTGATAGTGTGGTAGAACAACCAAACGTAGCTTCTATCAACTATAGAGACCAAGAGGCTGCATTCCTAGCTGGGGTTGCTGCTGGTTTGACTACAAAAACAAATAAAGTTGCTTTCATCGGTGGAATGCACGGACCAGCGCTTGACAAATTCGAAGCAGGATTCAAAGCTGGTGTTAAAGCTGTAAATCCAAATGCAACTGTTGAAATTCAATATGCTGAATCATTCTCTGATGCAGCAAAAGCTAAATCTTTAGCAGAAGCAATGTACGCTTCAGATTTCGACGTGATTTATGCGGCAGCAGGTGGTGCTGGTTTAGGGGTATTTGCAGCAGCTAAATCTATCGTTGAAACAAATCCAGATCGTAAAATTTGGGTAATCGGGGTTGACCAAGACCAACAAGCAGAAGGTAAAGTCAACGATTCTCGTAATGTAACATTAACTTCAACTTTAAAAGGTGTTAAACAAGCATTAATGAAATTTACGGATGATGCTGCTAAAGGAAACTATCATGGTGGAGAACAAGTGGTATACGGATTGTCAGATGATGGTGTTGGTTTAACAGATGGTCAATTAACGGAAGAAGTTAAGGCAAAAGTTGCTGAATATAAGAAAGCAATTATCGATGGAAAACAAGAAGTTCCTGCGAAACCTTAATTAGATTTAACGATTAAAACGAGAGGAGTAGGAGTGGAAGAGAATGGATATTTCTTCACTCCTACTCTTTTATACATAGATCATTTATGAGGTGAGAAGAGTGGTACAAGATATATTTGTGATTGAGATGAAAGGAATCACGAAGAAATTTGGGGATTTTGTTGCGAATAACCAAATTGATTTAACGTTAAAGAAAGGCGAAATCCATGCGTTATTAGGAGAAAATGGAGCAGGAAAATCTACTTTAATGAATATTCTTTCTGGTTTGTTAGAACCCACAGAGGGAGAAATTAAGGTCAATGGTGTTCCAACGAAAATTGATTCACCAAATACAGCGAACCGATTGAAAATTGGGATGGTTCATCAACACTTTATGCTAGTGAAGAAGTTTTCAGTGGTTGAGAATATTATTTTTAGGGAAAGAACAAACAAAATTCGGTTTTATCAATAAAAAAATGCAGTAAAAAGAAGAAATTTTGGCATTGTCTAAAAAGTATCACTTAGTGGTGGACCCTGACGCTAAAATTGAAGATATTTCTGTAGGAATGGAACAAAGAGTAGAGATTCTTAAAACGCTCTATCGTGGGGCAGATATTTTAATCTTCGACGAACCAACAGCTGTATTGACGCCACAAGAAATTGAAGAATTGATTTTAATCATGAAGCAGTTGACGAAAGAAGGGAAATCGATTTTTCTAATCACTCATAAAATTAAAGAAATTCAAGCAGTAGCTGATCGTTGCACTGTTATTCGTCGTGGAAATGTGATTGGGACAGTAGAAATGGGAAGTGTTTCGGATCAGGAACTAGCAGATATGATGGTTGGACGATCTGTTTCCTTTAAAACGGAAAAAGAAGCTGCAAATCCAACGACTGATGCACTTGTGATTAAGAATTTAGTTGTAAAGGATAGTCGAGGAATTAATGCGGTAAACGGTCTAAATTTATCAGTTCGTCACGGTGAAGTGGTTGGTATTGCTGGAGTCGATGGAAATGGTCAAACAGAATTCATTCAGGCTCTTGCAGGTTTAAGAAAAATTGAAGAGGGTTCAATTGAATTAAATGGAAAAGATTTAACACATCTGCCAACAAGACAAAGAACTGAAACGGGACTAGGACATATTCCAGAAGACCGTCATAAACATGGGCTCGTATTACAAATGGGATTAGATGAGAACATTGGAATTCAAACTTATTATAAAGAACCTCTCTAAAAAGTGGATTCCTCAATAAAAAAGCATTTGTTGATTTAGCAGAACGCTTAATTGAAGAATTTGATGTTCGTACACCAAGTCCTACTATTTCGGCTGGGTCCCTTTCAGGAGGAAATCAGCAAAAAGCGATTATTGCTCGTGAAATTGATCGTGATCCAAGTCTATTAATTGCAGCCCAACCGACTAGAGGATTAGATGTTGGCGCGATTGAATATATTCACAAACGTCTAATTGAACAAAGAAATAAAGGGAAAGCAGTTTTGCTAATGAGCTTTTGAACTAGATGAAATTTTAAACGTGGCGGACCGAATTGCCGTTATGTATGAAGGTAAAATTGTGGATGTATTAGACACTAAGGAAACAAACGAAACAGAATTAGGATTATTGATGGCTGGTTCTACAAGAGAACAAGTAAGAGCCATGAAACAGGAGGAGTTATAAAATGAAAGGTGCGAGTTATAAAAAAGTCCTTATTCCTGTCCTTTCAGTTGTTTTAGGGCTATTAGTAGGGGCCATTATTATGGCGGTATTTGGGTTTGATCCTGTTAAAGGTTATTCAGCTCTTTTAAAAGGTTCTCTTGGAAAACCATTTTATATTGGTGAAACTTTAAGACAAGCTACGCCTCTGATTCTTGTAGGTTTAGGTTTTGCATTTGCAAGTTATGCAGGGTTCTTCAATATCGGGGTAGCTGGTCAAGCGTTGATGGGGTGGTTTGCTTCTGTTACAACAGGACTTCTTTTCCCGGATTTACCTAAAATCGTATTACTTCCTCTATGTATTCTTGTAGGGATGCTTGCAGGGGCTTTATGGGCAGGAATTGCGGGTTATTTAAAAGCTTACTTCAATACGAGTGAAGTTATCGTGACGATTATGTTGAATTATACAGCATTGCATATTGTGAATTATGTGATTCGTGAAGTTCTAACTGAAAAAGCAGAAATTACTGCATCCGTTCCAGAAGCCGCTAGCTTAAAGATGCCTTTCTTATATCAATTAACGAGTAAATCTACATTACATGGTGGAATCTTCATTGCGATAGCTGCTGTGTTTGTTGTCTGGCTTTTAATGAATAAGACAACGACCGGGTTTGAATTGAAAACAGTAGGTTTAAATAAACATGCAGCTGAATATTCCGGCATGAGCGCAAAGAAAACTATTATTTTAGCAATGCTAATCTCTGGTGGTCTTGCAGGTCTTGGAGGAGTTATGGAAGGGTTAGGAACTTTCCAACATGCTTTTGCTTCTGAAAGCTTACCAAGTATTGGATGGGATGGAATGGCGGTAGCGCTATTAGGTCTAAGTAATCCATTTGGAATCTTATTCTCTTCATTAGTATTTGCAATTTTACGGATTGGTGGAATTTCTATGCCGCTACTTGCAAAAAAATTCCAACGGAGGTTGTTTCAATTGTAGTTGCCTTTTATTATTTTCTTCGTTGGGGCGAACTATTTAATGCAAGTGATTGTCGATAAATTTCCAAGTTTTGGGAAAAGAAAGGGGTAAATAGATATGGATTTAGTCACACTATTACAAGTAATTGTCGGAAATATGCTCATCTATTCAACACCTCTTATCTTAACTGGACTTGGTGGTGTATTTTCTGAAAGAAGTGGGATTGTTAATATTGGTCTTGAAGGAACGATGGTTATAGGTGCTTTTGCTTCCGCAGTTTTCAATCTAGCATTTGCACCACAATTGGGCGCATGGACACCTTGGGTAGCGCTCCTTGTTGCGGCTCTTGCTGGAGCATGCTATTCGGTGATTCACGCTGTAGCTACTGTTTACTTACGTGCAGATCATATTATTTCAGGAACGGTGTTAAATTTACTTGCACCCGCTTTAACCGTATTTTTATGCAGACTTTTGTATAACGAACTCGGACAAACGGAAATTATTACGAACTACTTTGGGAAGACGACAATCCCAGTGCTTAGTTCGATTCCTATTATCGGTCAAATCTTCTTTACAGATACTTTCCTTTTAGCCTATTTAGCAATTGGGTTAGCCTTTATTTGTTCGATGATTTTAAACAAAACAAAATTTGGTTTACGTTTACGTTCGGTTGGGGAACATCCTCAAGCAGCCGATACATTAGGAATTAATGTTTATCATATGCGTTTTGCAGGAGTATTAATCTCAGGGTTCTTAGCAGGGATTGGAGGAGCAATTGTTGCTCAATCGATTACACTGAACTTCTCTGCGACAACTATTGCGGGACAAGGGTTTATTGCAATGGCAGCGATGATCTTTGGTAAATGGAATTCTGTGAGTGTGATGTTATCCGCTTTACTCTTTGGTCTTGCTCAAAGTTTAGGGGTTATCGGAAACTACATTCCAATTATTAAAGATATTCCGTCAGTAGGCTTGACGATTGCGCCATATTTGATTACTATCATTGTATTGGTAGGATTCATTGGTAAATCGGAAGGGCCAGCTGCGAACGGCAAAAACTACGTTAAATCAAAATAATAATGAAACTGCTTTTAATTTGGATTGGAATCTTTGTTAAAAGCAGTTTTTTAATGAGAAGGGGTTATAAATGAAAAGACTAGTCACTTTAATGATTGCTATCCTTGCAATGGTAGCTATTTTATTTGGAGTAAAAAAATATTATTCAAACTAAAGAAGCAAAAGAAGAATCGAGTTCTTCTTCAGAACAACAACAATTGTTCCTATTTAACTGGGGGAATTATATTGACCCAGAATTAATCAAAGAATTTGAAGCAGAAACTGGAATTCAAGTGGTATATGAAACATTTGATTCCAATGATGCGATGGAAGCTAAATTGAAAACAAGGCGGAACTCGATATGATTTAGTATTTCCAAGTGAATCAAGTATTACCAAATTAGTAAATCAGAATTTACTTCAAAAAAATTAGACCATTCAAAGATTAAAGGACTAGAAAATATTTCTTCTTTCTTATTAAATAGTCCCGTTGATCAAGGAAATCAATACACGATTCCTTATTTCTGGGGAACGGTTGGGATTATGGTGAATACGAAGTACATTGATCCTGAAAGTATCCAAACGTGGGGAGATTTATGGAAAGAAGAGTTTAAGAACAAACTTCTTGTACTAGATGGAAACCGTGAAGCGTTAGGGATGGCTCTCCAATCCTTAGGGTATTCATTAAATTCTAAGAATGAAACTGAATTAAAAAGCAGCGGAAGAAAAAAATTAAAAACAATTAAAAACCAAATGTTCGTGCAGTACTCAATGAAGAAATTAAAACTATGATGAAACTTGAAGAAGCTCCGATTGGAATGGGATATTCAGGAGATGCAGCGGCAGTAGCAGAAGAGAATAAAAACGTCCAATATATCTTACCAAAAGATGGAAGTGCCGTTTGGACAGACAATTTTGCAATTGCACATACAGCAGTGAATGTTGAAGGAGCATATGCCTTTATTAACTTTATGTTACGTCCAGAAAAATGCAGCAAAAAAATGCAGAGTTTGTTGGGTACGCAACTCCAAATGAAAAAGCCAAAGAGTTGATGGATCCAGAAGTGACTTCAGATGAGACGTTCTATCCATCAGAAGACGTTATCCAATCTCTAGAACATTATGAGTTCTTAGGAAATGAATGGATAACAAAATATAATGAAGCCTTTTTAGACTTCAAGATGGGATTATAATATGCACTATTATTTAAAAAAAGTAAGAATATCTTTATTGGCGATACAAATGAAGCAGTACCTGCGATTTTAGAAATCAAAGATGGCGTGATTGTGAATCGATTGGATTACAATACTACTCTAGTAGGGGAAGTTACCGATGTAGGAGATCAATTGGTTACTCCAGGTTTTATAGATGCTCATGTTCATTTATATTTGTCTGCCTTAATCCATTTAGGGAAAATGAAAGCTGTGGGAGGAGCCTCTATTGAAGAAGTCGTCACACAAGCGGAATCCATTCCTGAATATAATGGTTGGAAGATTGGAATTGGTTGGTATGCAAGTGATTTTTGGACAGCAAATTTTGCCAACGAAAGAAGATCTTGATAAAGCTTCAAAGACAATTCCTATTTGTTTAATTGCAGGGGATGCTCATACGATTTGGCTCAATTCAAAAGCGCTAGAATTGCTAGAATTAACGCTAGATGCGATTCCGCAAAACATCGGCGGAGAAGCAGTAATAAAAGAAGGCGAACTTACAGGAGTGTTCCTTGAAGCAAAAGCCATCTATTATTTATCAAAAGTATTATCTGTTTATAAAGACGATGAAGAACAGGCGTTAAAAAATTATATGTCATACTTAAACCAAATGGGTGTGACGGCAGTTGGGGACGTGGCCTTAACGGGGGAGAGTCCTGATGATATTGTATATCCTGAGCTCTACTCAAATGTGGAAAAAGAGGCCACTGTACGTGTAAGCTTCTTCCCAGCGATGCGAGAAGTAGTGGAACAAAACCGTGAACTTTACAAAAATTACCGTTCCGAAATGCTTCAAATGGGTGGCGTAAAGCAATTTTATGATGGAGTGACAAGTTCGCATACCGCTTATTTAAAAGAACCGTATCCAATGCCATTTTTTGAAGGAGATGTCGGAGGGCCACTCTTAACGGAAGAGAAGATGGAACGCTTAACCCTTCTTGCCAATAAAGAAGGATGGCCTATGAGAATTCATACGGTAGGCGATAAGGCTATTGCTTTAACGCTTCAAATTTTAAAAAGGCTCAAGAAGAAACTCCATTTGATGCACCATATAAGTTCAATACGATTGAGCATTTAGAAGTGATGGATCCTATAGACCTGCCGTTAACGGCACAAGATTCCCTCATTGTTTCTGTTCAACCAAGTCATTTATTAGTAGGATATGAAACTTTAGATGAAGAAGTTGGAGCAGAGCGGGCGCGTCATATGTTCCCGTTCAAATCCTTCTTAGAAGAAGGTGCGACGCTTGGGTTTGGAACGGATACGCCAGTGGTACTCGATGTTACACCGTTTGAGTCGATGTTTAACGCGGTGGCAAGACAAACTAAAGAACAGTTACCGGAACCTTGTTTAATGCCTGAACAACGTATTTCTATTGTTGAAGCATTAAAGGCGCATACTAGTGGTGCCGCTAAAGCATTAAGTCGATTAGATATTGGAACACTAGAAGTAGGCAATTTGGCCGATTTTGTTGTTTTAGATAGAAATATTGTTGCAGGGCATCCACAAGACTTATTAAAAGTGGAAGTGGTAGCAACCTATGTAAATGGAAAAATGTGTTTTCAAAAAGTAGTTCATAAGCTAGATAGAGCCTTCTATCTAGCTTTTTTTCATATATTTTCATCTGAATAGTTTTTCTTTCAAAAATTGTTGTTTTTTTATGAAAATGAAAAAAATTAAAAATCCCTTTGTTATCATAATGTAAGCACTAATAAATTTGAAGATTGTTTGAATTTCAAAATAAATTGCAAAAAAATAGTTTGACAGTCAAAGTAAAAATAATATACTTTGAACATCAAATGATTTGATATTCAAACAAAAGGAGAAAAATCTTTTATGGAACCAACTCTAGAGACCATAAACGGGTACTTGGTGGACGTCTTTAACCAAATGCTCGACATTGAAGAATCTTCGCTGGCGCAAAGCCAATTTAATGATTTATCCATTAAAGAGATGCATGCCATTGAAGCGATTGGAATGTATAGCGAACATACGACAACGGAAGTCGCTAATAAATTGAATGTTACTGTTGGGACGCTAACAGTTGCAGTAAATGCATTAGTCAAAAAAGGCTACGTGGTTCGTTTGAAGAGCGAAGCCGATCGAAGAATTGTAATTTTTAGGTCTGACCAAGAAAGGTCGCTTTACTTTTATCGTCTTCATCGTAAATTCCATGAAAAATTAGTTTTAAAAACAATTGAAGGAATGAACGCTGAAGAAATGGCAGTTCTTGTAAAGGGACTTCATAATTTATATGATTTCCTACACGAGGCTGTACTAGCAAATCAAGAAGGGAAGTAGACATTGTGGGGGTTCAAGTGATAGCGACAAGTTCCTATCTCCCAACGTCCGTGATCACAAATGATGACTGGGCGAAACGAGTAGATACTTCTGATGAATGGATCGTAAAGAGAACAGGAATCAAAACCCGATATTGGGCAAAAGAACAGACAACAAGTGATTTGGCAACAATTGCCGCAAAAACGCTTAGTTGAAAAAGAGTCAGATTAATCCTGAATCTATTGAATTTATCATTGTAGCAACGATGACACCTGATGCAGCAAGTCCTTCTTGCGCGTCTCTTGTACAAGGAGCTATCGGAGCAACGAATGCTTTTGCGTTCGATGTGAGTGCAGCTTGTAGTGGTTTTGTATATGCATTGTCTACTGGACTAAAGATGTTGGAACATGGGCAAAGAACATACGGAATCGTCATCGGAGCAGAAACGATGCTCAGTTCACTCGATTGGGGAGACCGCTCAACGGCTATTCTCTTTGGAGATGGTGCTGGAGCTGTTCTTTTACAAAAAGATGAAGAGCCATTTTTTTTGGCGGAAACATTACAAAATGATGGACAGAAATCTGAGGCATTAGTCGCTGGAAAAAGAATGACAAATCAAACAGTTTCAACCATGACAATGGATGGTCGAGGCGTTTATGAATTAGTCAGCAAAACTGTTCCAGTCAATATCCAAGATACTTTTACAAAAAGGCTGGATATACAGCTGACGATATTGATTTGTACTTGTTACATCAAGCAAATCGTCGTTTAGTCGAACAAGTGGCTAAGAAATTAAAACAACCGATCGAAAAATTCCCAATGAATATCGATCATGTTGGAAACACTTCGGCTGCAAGTATTCCGATTTTGTTAAATGAACTCGTAGAAAATGGAACATTGAAAATCGGAGACCATAAAAAAATTCTTCTATCAGGTTTTGGCGGTGGCCTTGCCTGGGGAAGCATCACAATCACATTATAATTTTTAAAATATTGGAGGAAAACACAATGACATTTGAAAAAATTCAAGCAATTATCGTAGATCAATTAGGTAAAGAGGAAGAAGAAGTACAATTAACTACTCGTCTTAAAGATGAATTAGACGCAGATAGTTTAGATTTATTCCAAATCATCAACGATATCGAAGATGAATTCGATGTGAAAATCGATACTGAAGAAGGTCTAGAAACAGTTCAAGACTTAGTGAACTACGTTGATAAACAATTAGCTGAAAAAAATAATCACAAAAAAAGGATGGTAACACATGAAATCAAGAATCTGCGAAATGATTGGAATTGAATATCCGATTATCCAAGGAGGAATGGCATGGGTTGCAAAATCCTGCGCTTGCAAGTGCTGTGTCTAATGCTGGCGGTTTAGGAATCGTTGCATGCGGACATGCTCCTGGCGAAGTCGTTAAAGGATTTATTGAAGAAATGAATCGTTTAACAGATAAACCTTATGGTGTAAATATTATGCTATTAAGTCCATTTGTTGATGAAGTAGTGGATGTTGTCTGTCAGGCTGGCGTTAAAGTGGTTTGTACTGGTGCTGGTAGTCCTGGCAAATACATGGCGAAGTTTAAAGAAGCTGGTATCACAGTTATTCCAGTAGTAGCTTCGGTTGCTTTAGCAAAAAGAATGGAAAAAGAAGGAGCAGACGCTATTGTAGTAGAAGGAATGGAAGCCGGTGGACACATAGGTAAGTCCACAACTATGGCTCTATTACCTCAAGTAGTAGATGCAGTGAGTGTACCGGTGATTGGTGCAGGTGGTATCGGAGATGGTCGCGGAATGGCAGCTGCTTTAATGTTAGGTGCTGATGCGGTTCAACTTGGAACAAGATTTTTGGTCTCTACTGAGTGTACTGCACATGACAACTTTAAAGCTTCTGTTTTAAAGGCAAAAGATATCGATACTGTTATTACTGGACAAATTACAGGTCATCCAGTTCGAGTTTTACGTAATAAATTAACGAAGATTTATCTTCAAGCGGAAAAAGAGGAAACTAGTAAAGAAAATCCGGATTTCGAACGTTTAGAAGAAATCGGACGTGGTGCTTTACGTAGAATCGTAGTGGAAGGGGATACTCAAATGGGATCGATGATGGCCGGACAAATTGCTGGTTTAATCTCAAAAGAACAAAGCTGTTCAGAGATTATTCAAGAATTGATGGCCGAATCTCATGAAGTCATCCAGAAAGAACTTGCACGTTTTTAATTAAATGAAAAAAGGGAATGGTGAAATATGCTTATTTAGCATATTTCCACCATTTTTTTTACAGCGCAATAGGAGGAAACTCATGAAAATCGCATTTTTTTATTCCCAGGTCAAGGAAGTCAAAAAAAGCACAAATGGGCTTAGAGATTGCTGAGAACTTCGAAGTGGCTAAATCTGTTTTTTTGAAGAGGCTAGTAACGTTCTGCCATATTGTGTGACTGACATTATTTCAGAAGAGCCTGCTACACGTATCAACCAAACAGAATATACGCAACCGTTGTTATTAACGGTTTCTCATGCATTAGCAAGCGTCTTAGAACAAGAAGGAATCACACCGGATGTGACGGCTGGTTTATCTCTTGGTGAATATTCAGCGCTTGTTGAAGCCGGGGTCCTTGATTTTAAGGATGCTTTAAAATTAGTCGCTAAACGCGGTCAATATATGCAAGAAGCGGTTGTTGAAGGCGAAGGGAAAATGGTTGCCGTTCTAGGTCTTGAAGACAATGTTATCGAAGACATTTGTCGTGAAGTTTCAACACCAGAATCCCTTGTAGTTCCGTCAAACTACAACACACCAGGACAATTAGTGATTGGTGGTCATGCAGATGCAGTTGATATTGCAAGCGAAAAATGTTTAGAAGCTGGCGCAAAAAAAGCTGTGCCACTAGTAGTATCTGGTCCTTTCCATACACCATTAATGGAAGCGGCGAAAGTTCGTTTTGCTCCTGAAATGGAAGCGGCAGAGTTACACGAAAGTAAATGCCCTGTATTAAGCAATACGCTTGGCACACCGCATGAAGGCGTACCTTCAAAAGACGTTCTCTGTGATCAAATTACGAATGCCGTGAAATGGAAACAAAATGTAGAGTGGATGCTTCAAGATGGTGTAGATGTCTTCATTGAAGTAGGTCCTGGAAAAACATTGACGCAAATGGTGAAACAAATTGCTAAAGCAAAAGGTGCTTCTGTTCAATTATTCCAAACAGATAGCCTTAAAGCAATGACAGAAACCATTGAAAAAGTAAAGGAACTGAAAGGATAACGAAATGAAATTTAAAGATAAAACAGTTATTGTAACAGGTAGCCGTCGTGGGATTGGTCTTGGAATCGCATTAGAATTCGCTAAACTTGGCGCTAATGTTGTCTTAAACGGTACTCGTGAAATTGATGCAGAAACACTTGCTCAATTTGATGCTTATCCTGGTGAAGTAATGACATATGTTGGTGACGTTTCGAAATTCGACGTAGCTGAAAGCTTTATTAACGAAGTAAAAGAGCGTTTTGGACGCATCGACGTGTTAGTCAATAACGCTGGAATTACGCGTGATGGTTTATTAATGCGTATGAGTGAATCTGATTTTGACGATGTAATGAATATTAACTTAAAAGGATACTTCAATATGATTCGTTTTGCGACTCCAGTTTTCGTAAAGCAAAAATCAGGAAGCATTATTAACATTACTAGTATCGTTGGGGTTACAGGGAATGCAGGTCAAGCAAACTATGCTGCAAGTAAAGCCGGAATCATTGGTTTAACAAAATCTGTTGCTAAAGAAATTGGTTCTCGTGGGATTACAGTAAATGCTATTGCTCCTGGATACATCGATACAGATATGACACAAGCATTACCTGAAAAAGATTCGTAATGAGTGGGAAAAACAAATCCCAGTACGTCGTTTCGGTACAGTAGAAGACATTGCTGAAGCATGTGTGTTCTTAGCGGAAACAAAATACGTTACAGGACAAGTGTTAAACGTTAACGGCGGATTATACATGTAATCTCTTAAAGGAGGAAAACAATGAATCGAGTAGTAATTACAGGAATGGGAGCAATCACTCCTTTAGGAAATGATGTAGCTAGCTTTCTGGGAAGGCCTTAAAGAAGGCAAGAACGGAATCGCTCCAATTACAAAAATTTGATAAAAAAAGATCTAGATGTTTATGTGGCTGCTGAAGTGAAAGACTTCGATGCTACAAAATACATGGATCGTAAAGAAGCAAAACGAATGGATTTATTCTGTCAATACGGACTTGCAGCAGCAATGCAAGCGGTAGAAGATAGTGGGATTACTCCAGAAAAATACAGACTACGACCGTTTTGGTGTTATGGTGGGTTCTGGTATCGGTGGGTTAACCGTAATGGAAAGCCAAATCATCAAAAATGCATGATAAAGGTCCAACTCGTGTAGCTCCATTATTTGTTCCAATGGCTATCGGTAATATGGTCGCAGGGAACATCTCAATGAAGATTGGTGCACGTGGTGTATGTACGTCATTAGTAACAGCCTGTGCGACAGGAACACATGCCATTGGGGAAGCGTTCCGTAACATTAAACATGGTTACTCAGATGTCATTTTAGCCGGTGGTGCTGAAGGTTCTATCTGTGAAATCGGAATTGCAGGATTTGCTGCTTTAACGGCTCTTTCAAGCAGCGAAGATCCAAATGCAGCTTCGTTACCATTTGACAAAAAGCGTGGCGGATTCGTAATGGGTGAAGGAGCGGGGGTTCTTGTTCTTGAAAGCCTAGAACACGCACAAAAACGCGGTGCTAAAATTTATGCAGAAGTCGTTGGATATGGTGCTACAGGAGATGCTTATCACATGACTGCTCCAAATCCTGACGGAAGTGGTGCTGGTAAAGCAATTCTACAAGCTATCGAAGAAGCAGGAGTAGCTCCAAGCGAAGTGGACTATGTGAATGCTCACGGAACAGGTACTCCAGCAAACGATTCTGCTGAAACAACTTCAATTCGTTATGCATTAAAAGAAGCAGCGGATAAGGTTCATGTGTCTAGTACAAAATCAATGACTGGTCACTTATTAGGAGCTGCAGGAGCAATTGAAGCAATTGCTTGCGTGAAAGCTGTTGAGGAAGATTTTATTCCACCAACGATTAATGTTACAGAGCAAGATGAAGCTTGTGATTTAGATGTAACTCCAAATGTTGGTGTTGCAACGAAAGTAGAAGTAGCGATCAGTAATTCACTTGGTTTCGGAGGACATAATGCCGTTATCTGTGTGAAGAAATGGAAGGATTAATACATGAATGTAGAAGAAATTAAAGAACTAATGGCTTTGTTCAATGAATCGAACATGACGGAGTTTCATTTATCAAACGAAGAGTTCGAAGTGCAATTTAGTAAACGTGAGGAATACCCTCAAGTCGTTTCTAATGCTGTTGCACCCGTTGCAAATGTGGCTAGTTCAGTGGAAGCAGCACCAGTGAGTGTCCCTTCTTCTGCTGGAACTCAAGAAGCACCACAAGTCGCAACAGATGCAAAATACATTACAAGCCCAATCGTTGGGGTAGTTTACTTACAATCTTCACCGGATGCAGATCCATTTGTACAAGTGGGTAAACAGATCACTTCAAACGATACTGTATGTATTGTCGAAGCTATGAAAATCATGAACGAAATTAAGAGCGACTTCAATGGTGAAGTGGTGGAAGTCCTTGTAGAAAACGGCCAAATGGTTGATTTCGGACAAAAACTATTTGCGATTCGCTAAACCCAATTTTAGGAGGAAAAAAAGATGAACATTATGACTGTAACTGACGTAGCTGAGTTAATTCCTAACCGTTACCCAATTTTATATATCGACCGTGTTGATGAATTAGTACCAGGTGAACATGTTGTGGCGCGTAAAAACGTAACATTTAACGAAAGCTTTTTCCAAGGACATTTCCCTGGTGAACCTGTAATGCCTGGTGTGTTAATCGTTGAAGCATTAGCACAAGCTGGATCAATTCCATTATTGAAATTAGATTCTTTTAAAGGAAAAACAGCTTACTTAGGCGGATTAAACAATGTTAAATTCCGTCAAAAAGTAACTCCAGGGGATGTGTTAACACTTCAAGTGGATATCGTTAAATTAAAAGAATATGCAGGAATCGGTAAAGGCGTTGCTTATGTCGATGGTAAGAAAGTCGCAGAAGCTGAATTAACCTTTATTATTGGACGTTAAGCCTATGTTTAATAGAGTACTAATCGCAAACCGTGGAGAGATTGCTTGCCGTATTATTCGAGCTTGTCGTGAGTTAGGAATTGAATCGGTAGCAGTCTATTCCCAAGCGGATAAAGATGCTCTTCATGTACAATTAGCGGACCACGCTGTCTGTATTGGCCCAGCTGCTTCAAAAGATTCTTACTTAAACGTAGAAAATATTTTTAAGTGCGGCTGTGACTACTGGCGCACAAGCAATCCATCCAGGATTTGGATTTTTATCTGAAAATGCGAAATTTGCTAAAATGTGTGCCGAATGTCAAATAACTTTCATTGGACCTTCTAGTGAAGTCATTTCTCAAATGGGAGATAAGGCAGAAGCACGTAAACAGATGATTTCTGCAAATGTTCCAGTTATCCCAGGAAGCGATGATGTAGTGCCAACTGTAGAAGAAGGGATTGAACTGGCTAAGCGAATTGGATTCCCTCTGTTAATCAAAGCTGTCGCAGGTGGTGGAGGAAAAGGAATCCGTCGTGTGGAGTCTGTGGAAGAATTTGAACATCAATTTGTCACAGCTCGACAAGAAGCCTTACAAGCCTTTGGAAATGCAGATGTGTACATGGAAAGAATCATTTATCCTGCTAAACATATTGAAATACAAATCTTAGCGGATCAACATGGAAATGTGGTCCATCTTGGCGAGCGTGATTGCTCACTTCAAAGAAAAAATCAAAAAATCATTGAAGAAGCTCCAAGTCCTTCTCTTTCTTCTCAACTTAGAAGAGATATGGGAGAGGCAGCTGTCAGAGCTGCTAAAGCAGTAGGGTACCAAAATGCAGGAACGATTGAGTTTCTTGTAGATGAGGACAAACACTTCTATTTCATGGAAATGAATACCCGAATTCAAGTGGAACATCCTATTACAGAAATGATTACGAATGTGGATTTAGTCCAACAGCAAATCAAAATTGCTGCCGGAGAAGAGCTTCCGTTTACCCAAGAGGATATCTCTTTTTCAGGACATGCCATTGAATGTCGTTTAAATGCTGAAAATCCGTTTGAAGGATTCCGACCTTCTCCAGGGAAGGTAACGTTACTTCATCAACCTGTTGGTGGAATGGGCGTTCGTATTGAATCTGCTCTATATACTGGCTATCAAATTCCACCTTTCTATGATTCGATGTTAACGAAGTTGATTGCACATGGAAAGACACGTGAAGAAGCGATTTTAAGAATGAAACGCATGTTATTTGAATTAGTAGTAGAAGGTGTAGATACCAACCAGGAATTTGTGGAAGATTTATTAGATTCTTCAGCATTCAAACGCGGCGATTATACAACTGCTTATGTTGAATCGGAATTTTTGAAACATTGGAATCAGCCTAAAGAGAATTAGAATGATTTAGTAAAGGAGTGATTAGATGGGTCTGTTTAAAAGACGATCGTATATCACCATCAATCGTATAAAAGTAGACTTGTCTGAGCAGTCTGAGTTACCTACTGTACCAGATGGAAAATGGATTAAATGTCCTGGTTGTGGTAAGACCGTCTACAAAGAAGATTTAGGGGCACTAAAAGTTTGTCCAAATTGTGATGCGCATTTTCGAATTAGTGCTTCAGAACGTTTAGCCATTACGGTCGACAAATTCGAAGAGCTTTTTGAAGATGAAAAACCAAAAGTGGATGTGGCATTTCCAGGGTACGAAGCGAAATTAGAAAAAGCAGCAAAGGTTGCTAAAGAAAATGAAGCTGTTACTGTTGGGATTGCTACCATTGGGGAAGAGACCTTCATTTGCTGTGTCATGAATTCATTTTTTTATGATGGGTTCAATGGGACAAGTTGTTGGTGAAAAAATCACCAAGGCTTTTCAGGAAGGAATCAAACGCCAATTGCCAGTAGTTATTTTTACTGCTTCTGGAGGAGCTAGAATGCAAGAAGGGATTTTTTCTCTGATGCAAATGGCTAAAATTTCTGGAGCGGTTGAAGAACATCATCAAGCTGGATTATTTTATTTAACCGTATTAACAGATCCAACTACAGGTGGGGTAACAGCTAGTTTTGCGATGCAAGGGGATATTATTCTTGCTGAACCTAAAGCCATCGTAGGATTTGCAGGGAAGCGAGTTATTGAACAAACAATGAATCAACAACTTCCTGATGATTTCCAAACAGCGGAAACCGTTCTAGAGCAAGGTTTTATTGATGCAGTGAGTCATCGTAAAGAGATGAAAAAAACAATTCATAAACTTCTTGTACTTCATAGAAAGGAGTCAAATGCATGAAACCGATGAAAATTGTTTCGTTGGCGCGTGACGTGAATCGTCCAACGACAAAAGAATGGATTAAAGCTGTATTTGACGATTTCATTGAATTACATGGAGATCGTTATTATGCAGATGATAAAGCTTTAGTAGGTGGGATTGCTACCTTAAATGGAACTCCTGTTACCGTTATTGGGATGGAAAAAGGGCATACTCTTCAAGAAAATCTCAAAACGAATTTTGGCCAAGTGCATCCAGAAGGATACCGAAAAAGTGCACGATTGATGAAGCAAGCGGAGAAGTTTAATCGTCCAATTGTTACCTTTATTAATACAGCGGGTGCTTTTTGTGGGGCTACTGCAGAAGAACGTGGAATCGGAGAAGCTATCGCGGATAATCTTCGTATTATGAGTCATCTCAAAGTTCCTATTATTGCCATTCTCTGTGGTGAAGGTGGTAGTGGTGGAGCCTTAGGGTTGGCAGTTGCTAATGAAGTATGGATGATGGAGTACGCGATGTATTCTATTCTTTCTCCTGAAGGATTTGCATCTATTTTGTGGAAAGATGGATCGAAAGCTGCCCAAGCTGCTGAACTCATGAAATTTACTTGTCATGATTTATTAGATCAAAAAATTGTTGACCGAGTGATTTTTGAGAAGAAAAAATCCAATGAACAAATTGCATCAGAATTACGTGAGGAATTAAAAAGTGCAATTAGATTTTTTTGGATGAAAAAAATCGAAAGAGGAGATTGTATCTCGTCGATTAGAACGATTTAATCAGTATTAAAAATGAGTAAAATCAAGGAGCCTGACTTTGTTGTTAGGCTCTTTTTTGTTATACTAAAGTTACCATTTTCATTGGAGGGATTGTTTATGACACGTTTAGAAAAAGTAAGAAATTCCATGAAAGAACAAGAAATTGATGGATTCATTGTTTATAGTCCATACAATTTACGTTATTTAGCTAACTTTACTGGAACAACTGGATTTGCATTAATCACATTAACAGATGCTTATTTTGTAACGGATGCTCGTTACACACAACAAGCTCAACAACAAGCAAAAAGGATTTCATGTGATTGAACACAAAACGGGTTGGGTTCCAGCATTTGAAAAAATCATTCGCGAAAATGATTTAAAATTTGTTGGGTTTGAAGCAGACCATGTTTCAGTTTCTCAATTAGAAATTTTTGAAGATGCATTTGATACAGCATTAATTCCAACACAAAACATTGTCGAAAAAATTCGTGAAGTGAAAGACGCAGGAGAAATTCAAACAATTCGTGAAGCATGTCGTATTTCAGATGCTGCATTTTTACACATTTTAGATTTCATAAAATCGGGTGTGACTGAAATTCAAGTAGCTAATGAATTAGATTTCTATATGCGTGGACTAGGTGCGACAGGAGTTTCATTTGATACAATCGTTGCAAGTGGAGTTCGTTCTTCAATGCCTCACGGAGTTGCGAGTGCAAAAGTAATTGAAAAAGGTGACCTTGTAACACTAGACTTTGGTTGCTATTACAATGGGTATGTGTCAGATATGACTAGAACCATTGCAGTAGGCGAACCTATCGAACAATTAAAAGAAATTCACGATGTTGTCTTACAAGCTCAATTAAAAGTAAGCGAAGCAGCAGGTCCTGGTAAAACAGGTGTAGAATTAGACAAGATTGCTCGTGACTACATTTCTAGCCGTGGCTATGGAGAATACTTCACTCATTCAACAGGACATGGTATCGGTCTTGAAATCCACGAAGCACCAAATGTTTCTCGTATTGCAACACAAGCATTTGTACCAGGAAATGTGATTACAAATGAACCCGGAATTTATCTTCCAGGTGTGGGTGGTGTACGTATTGAAGATGACATTATTATCAATGAAACTGGTGGCGAAGTCATTCAACAAGTTCCTCGTGAGTTAATCATCCTTTAAAAATGGACTGTAGTTGTTAGAATACCTGTTTCATGGTAAACTAAATGAGACTGAGAAAAATCTTTTAAAGAGTAATTTTCTAGTAAAAAAGGAGGTTACAAAATGGAACAAATGAAGAAATATTCTAAAGATAAAGAACTAGGAGCAATTGAAATTGCTCCTGAAGTAATTGAAAGTATTGCAGGGATTGTAGCTGCACAAGTAAAAGGATTTTATCCTGTTCCTGGTTTATTAAATACCATATTTGGTGGGAAAAGAACTATCTAAAGGGGCATACTTAACAGAGGAAAATGGAGCCTTTGTGATCGATATTTACGGAAACGTAGACTATGGGGTTTCTATTCCTAAAATAGCATTATTATTACAAAACAAAATTAAAGAACAATTGCTATTCAGTTGTGAACTCGTTATTTCACAAGTAAATGTTCATGTTCATGAGATTTTACCTGTGAAACAAGAAGAAACTGAATTATTTGAATTGGGGGATGAATAGTGAGTCGTAAACCATTAAAAAGACGAGCACTACGTGTGTTGGCAATTCAAGCATTATATCAATTAGATATGACTCCTGAAATGCACATTGTGGATGCGCTCAGTCTTGCGTTGGAATGCTCAGAAGATTCACCTTATTCTAGCGATGCAATTACGGAAGAAGATTTAATAAATGAAGTGCCAGAAATTGCATACAGCATTGCATTAGTAAGAGGAGTACAAAATAATCTTGAAAAGATTGATGGATTAATTGAAAAACACTCTAAGAGATGGAAATTAAATCGTATTGTACGTTTAGACTTGATCATCATGCGAGTAGCAATCTTTGAGATGACTTCTCCAGAATTAGAAGTTCCACAAACTGTAGCGTTAAACGAAGCAATTGAAATTGCCAAAAACTTACAGTGATGAAAAAAATCAGCGAAATTTATTAATGGTATCTTATCAAACTTTGTAAATGGGTAAGATTCTAAAAGGAGAGTCTGAAGCAAACGTTTCAGACTCTTTTTTAAAACAGGATGCGAGAAAAGGCGCTTATAGGCGATGACGGTTCGCAGGTTAACCGTAAGCGGTCTAGAAGACCGTGCGGACTAACCTCGAAAGGCTTGAGCCTATGCCTTTTCGAGCTCAACTAAAAACAGGATGTGAGTCTTCGCGGTAAGAAATCGACTATGGACCAAACCAACGCAAGCATCGTTAAAGACGATGCGTATGGTTTGGGAAGTGGACGCGATTTCTGCGAAGCCGAACTCAACTACAGGATGTGAAGCAGAAAGACAGAAGCAAAAGAATATTCTCACAGTGCGAGAATATTCTGCTTCGTAGTTCGTTCGCACAGTTTATTAGACTTTCTTGAATCACGAGTGATGAAAAGAAAGTCAATAAACCACTGCGCCTAAGTCATGTCACACCCCATTGAATGCACTAAAAAATTATCATATATGATAATTCACGCATTTGTTAATTTCACTATACATATTTTATTTTTATCAATTTAACAACATTATTTTAAGAAAAAGGAGACTTCTATGACGCAAATTCTAGATGGGAAAGCATTAGCTGGAAAAATAAGAGAAGAACTAAAACAGGAAGTACAACAACTTTCTAAGAGTGGAGTCACACCCTCACTAACCGTTATTCTTGTTGGAGAAGATTCAGCTAGCCAAGTATACGTGCGCAATAAAGAACGTGCTGCTACAGAAGTGGGTATTCATTCAAACGTCATTCGTCTCAGTGAGGAAACGACACAAGAAGAGTTATTAGAATATGTAAATACACTCAATCATAATGATAGCGTTCATGGGATTTTAGTGCAGTTACCTCTGCCAAAGCATATCGATACAGATGCAGTCTTAGAAGCAATCTTTCCTGAAAAAGACGTGGACGGTTTTCACCCAGTAAACTTAGGAAAGTTACTTCAAAAAGATGAGTCGATTGTCCCATGTACCCCGCAAGGAATCATGGAATTCTTCAAAGAATACAATATTGAACTTGTTGGAAAAGAGATGGTGATTATCGGTCAAAGTACAATTGTGGGACGGCCAATGGCACTATTAGGATTAAACCACGGAGCGACGGTCACAGTTTGCCATAGCCGTACAAAAGATTTAGCCAAAGTTGCTAAACGCGCTGATATTTTGATTAGCGCAGTAGGTAAAGCACGACTTATTACAAAAGACTTCGTAAAAGAAGGCGCTGTTGTGATTGATGTTGGGATTAACCGTAATGAAGCAGGAAAACTCTGCGGAGACGTTGACTTTGAAGAAGTGGCGCCACTCACAAGTGCGATTACACCAGTACCTGGCGGAGTAGGTCCAATGACCATTGCGATGTTACTAGCACAAACCGTAAAAAATGCAAAAAGTAAGAAGGAGTAGGACATGGAACAAGAATACTTAACCGTCACCGCGTTGACGAAGTATATTAAAACTAAATTTGACCGTGATCCGCACTTAGACCGCGTTTATTTGACGGGAGAAATTTCGAACTTTAATAAAAATAGTGTGCATAAGTATTTCAACTTGAAGGATGAAAATGCGATTATCGCTGCAACCATGTTCCAAGGCGCCTATAAGAAAATTAAATTCCAACCCGAAGAAGGAATGAAAGTTCTTGTGATTGGTCGTGTTACGGTCTATGAGAAATCTGGTAAATATCAAATGATTATTGAGCACATGGAACCAGATGGGGTAGGCGCTCTTTATCAAGCCTATGAACAGTTGAAGAAAAAATTAACTGAAGAAGGAGTATTCTCTGGACCGAAGAAACCAATTCCTGTATTTCCAAAGAAAATTGCGATTTTAACGAGTGATACAGGTGCTGTTATTCGAGATATTCAAACAACGGTAGCTCGACGTTTTTCAATCGCTCAGCTCGTGTTATATCCAACCGTGGTACAAGGAGTTCATGCCGTTCCAAGTATTCTTAAAAACTTGGACTTAGTAGAACAGTCGGATGCCGATGTGGTTATCATTGGTCGTGGTGGTGGTTCCATTGAAGACTTATGGGCGTTTAATGAGGAACCTGTTGTTAGACGTGTTGCTTCATTCTCACTACCGATTATCTCGAGTGTGGGGCATGAAACAGATACGACCTTAACGGACTTTGCCGCGGACCAACGTGCAGCTACACCGACTGCCGCAGCAGAGCTCGCAACGCCGGTACTCAATGATATTCATCTAACACTTGGAAACTTAACGGGTCGTTTGCAAACAACGATGCTCAACCAATTGAACACTCGTAAAGAGTTATTAAGTAAACTAGAAAAGTCTGGTATTTTTGTAAAACCAGAACGCATGTATGAAGTGTATGCACAGCAAGTGGATCAACTGCGATTGAAACTAATGCAAGGCATGCAACAAAGACTTCACTTGGCTAAACAACAGTCGATGCAATTTACGCACCGTCTGCAATTAGTGTCGCCGGAACAATTATTAATTCAACAAAAGCAGAAACTTGAATGGTTGCATAAGCAATTACTTGATAATAATCAAAACTACTTGCAGGATAAGCAAATTAGGTTCCAACAATTAGTAGAGAAATTGGATTTACTCAGTCCATTAAAAATCATGACACGAGGATACGGTATTGTGTTTAAAAATGGAACAATCGTAAATTCGGTAGAACAAATTGAAAATAATGAAGAAATAGAGATTCGTTTAAGTGATGGTCTTGTAAATGCGACCGTTAATGAAAAGAACAAGGAGAGTTTATAATGGCGAAGAAAACATTAAAATTTGAAGAAGCAATGTCTGCATTAGAACAAATCGTAAGACAATTAGAAAGTGGAAATGTTCCACTTGATGAAGCATTAGATAAATTTAAAGAAGGAATGGAACTTAGCCAATTTTGTAATGAAACATTAACAAAAGCAGAAGAAACTGTTCGAGCAATGATTACAGTGAATGCAGAAGGAAAAAGAGGCATAGTCCTATGGTGAAGGCTGTTATTCAACAACTTCAACAAGACGTAGCCAATCACTTAACAAAGCTTATTGAAGAAAGACCAACAGAAGCTCGCTTGAAAGAAGCTATGCTTTATGCGGTACAGTCGGGTGGGAAACGCATTAGACCTCTCTTAACGCTTGCAGTTGGTTTTGCTGGAACGGCGAGCAATGAAGCAGCATTAGACTTAGCATGTGCTCTAGAGATGATTCATACGTATTCTCTGATTCATGATGACTTACCAGGAATGGATGATGATGATTTGCGTCGCGGTCGTCCAACCGTGCATAAGGCGTTTGATGAAGCTACTGCGATTTTAGCAGGCGATGCATTACTGACATTAGCATTTGAGGTAGCTGCAAATGCCAACTTGGAAGCACGTCAATTAGTGGAAGCCGTGAAGATTTTATCGAGTGCTTCTGGTATGAGTGGCATGATTTCTGGCCAAATGAAAGATATTGCTAGTGAAGAAGTGACGATTACTCTCGAACAAATGAAAGAAATCCATCGTGAGAAAACAGGCGAGTTACTACTAGCGGCTGTTCGTCTTGGGAATCTTTTTGTCGATGATGCGAAGATGAAAGAAGCTTTTGTTTCTTATGCAACACACTTTGGCCTATCATTCCAAATTCAAAACGACTTACAAGATGTATGTTGGACAAGTGAACAAACGGGTAAAGAAACAGGGAAGGATTCAGAACTAAGTAAAAATACGTATCCGAGTCTTTTGGGTGTAGAAGGTGCAAAAGAAGCCCTATCAACTGAAATTGCCTTTTTGTAAGAATGCTTTGGATGGAGTAGATTTTACGTTAGAGAACGAACAAACCAAGGCTCTTCTCATTGAGTTTTTAACGTATTTAGAAATATAGGAGTAACAAATGGAAAAAGAACGTGTGGATATTCTGGTTGTCCAACAAGGACTGACGGATTCCAGAGAAAAAGCAAAACGTCTTGTCATGGCTGGACAGATTGTGGATGCAGTGAATCATAACCGATACGATAAACCAGGGGAGAAAATTCCTGTAACGAGTTCATTGATGATTAAAGGAGAACCGTTAAAATATGTTTCTCGTGGCGGCTTGAAATTAGAAAAAGCCTTAAAAGAATTCGATGTCAGTGTCGATGGAAAGATTTTACTTGATATTGGTGCTTCGACTGGTGGATTTACAGATGCGGCCTTACAAAATGGTGCAAAAGCAGAGTTACGCACTCGATGTGGGCTATAACCAATTAGATTACAAACTACGCCAAGATGAGCGTGTTGTTGTCATGGAGCGAATGAATTTTCGTTTCGCTACACCCGATGATTTCACAAAAGGTCAACCGGATGTAGCATCCATCGACGTGTCGTTTATCTCGTTGAAACCGATTTTACCGCCATTAAAACCAATTCTAAAAGAAGGCGGCGACGTGCTTGTATTGATCAAACCACAATTCGAAGCAGGTCGTGAACGCATCGGGAAAAAAGGAATTGTCAGCGATCCAAAAGTCCATGAGGATGTATTAGTGGATATTTTAAGCTTCAGTGAACAAATCGGATTTACTGTAGAAAAAGTAACGTATTCACCAATCACTGGTGGAAGTGGAAATATTGAATTTTTAGCGCATTTAAGAAATACGGCTCCAAGTGAGGTTCATTCATTTGAAGAACTCGCTCGTGAGACGGTTAAAGAAGCGCAACGATTAAAAAAGTAAAGGGTGACGAACTTGATTCAAGAGATTTATATTAAGAATTTTGCCATTATCGAAGAAGTTCAGTGTACGTTTGAAAAAGGGATGACGGTTTTAACCGGGGAAACGGGCGCTGGGAAATCGATTATTATTGATGCGGTGGGCCTATTAATTGGTGAACGTGCATCGCTTGAAATGATTCGTTATGGTGAAGAAAAATCCTTGATTCAAGGGGTATTCCGAATTGAGGATCCAGCTGTTGTTGAAAAGCTGCAAGAATTCGGGGTTGAAGTCGTTGAAGATGAATTAATGATTCAACGTGAATTATTGCAAAATGGAAAATCAAACTGTCGCATTAATGGTCAGTTAGCTACAGTAGCGCTCCTCAAACAAATCGGACCTTACTTAATAGATATTCATGGTCAAAATGAGCATTTCCTCTTATTAAACGAAGAGAAACACTTAGGGCTATTAGATGAGTTCGCACATCATCAAATGGGTTCATTAATGGCCGAGTACGATGAAGCATACGCTAAAGTGGTTGCTGCCAAACAAGAGCTTAGAGCCTTGCAAACAGCAGAAAAAGAAGACGCACAACGAGTAGATATGTTGAAATTCCAATTGCAAGAAATTGAAGAAGCTAATATTTATGTGGGAGAAGAAGAGCAGTTAACCGAAGAAAAAGAATACTTTACGCATTTCCAAAAAATCCAAACGGCTCTTCAGACAGCTTTAGGTGCACTTGAAGGTGAAGAATATTCAAGCATTGATGCCATCGGAGAAGCTACTCGTGAAGTGGAAAGTTTAGAGTCAATTTCAACAAGCTTTAAGGCACTTTCTACGCAAATGAGCGAGGCTTACTATCAACTGCAAGATGCTGCAAGTGCGATTCGTCATGAAATCGAAAATGCCGAATTTGATGAAGAACGCCTTGCTTTTATTGAAGAGCGTTTTTGATGTTTACTATCAATTAAAACGAAAATATGGGGATGATGCAGAAGAGATTCTAGCCTTCCAAGATAGAGCCAGAGACGCTTTGAATAAGATTGAAAATAAAGAGACTTTAATCGCTGAAACTGAAAAAGTGTTGAAGCAGGCCACTCTTGAAGCCTTTGCGATTGCAGAGAAGATTTCAATTATTCGTCGTGAAGTGGCTAAACGCTTAGAAGCAGATATTGTGAGCGAATTGCACGGTCTCTACATGGAGAATGCGCAATTTGCTATTCAATTTGAAACTTCAGATAGCTTACTCGAAACCGGGATTGACATCGTTGAGTTTTACATTTCAACGAATAAAGGGGAACCGTTGAAGCCTCTTAGCAAGATTGTCTCTGGTGGGGAGTTGTCTCGTATTACCTTAGCGATGAAATCCATCTTCACGAAAGAACAACTTGTTGGAACAATTATTTTTGACGAAGTGGATACAGGTGTCAGCGGACGTGTGGCGCAGGCGATTGCTTCGAAGATGCACTATATTTCAGAATACGCTCAAGTGTTGAGTATTACGCATTTACCACAAGTGGCAAGTATGGCGGATACGCATATTCATATTGAAAAAGTCGAAGAAGGCGAACGGACACATACGATTCTAAAAGTGATGAACGAAACAGAACGTACCGAAGAAATCGCACGTATGCTTTCAGGTACAACGATTACCGCATTAACACTTGAAAATGCAAAAGAATTATTACAAATTTCAAACGCGATTAAACAAGAAAATGATACACGAGCAGAAGGTGAACGCAAATGACAAAAATCTTTGCACATAGAGGGAGTAAAGGAACGCATCCAGAAAAACACACTCGCATCTTTTAGAGAAGCGGTACTTGTCGGTAGTGACGGCATTGAACTTGATGTCCATTTAACAAAGGATGGACAGTTAGTGGTGATTCATGATGAAACGGTCGACCGCACAACCAATGGTACTGGAGAAATCAGAAACTTAACGTTAGCAGAAGTTAAAGCAATGGATGCAGGAAGTTGGTTTAAGAACGATTTTGCAGGAGAGAAGATTCCAACACTGGAAGAAGTACTTCACTTATTAAAAGAATTGAACTTTACCGGACAATTAAATATCGAGTTAAAAACAGACATTATTCAATATGAAGGACTCGTTGAGAAATGTCTCGCGCTCCAAGTTACAGAGTATTGGCCATTTGCAATTGTCTATTCTAGCTTTAATCCATATACACTAGTTGAGCTCAAAAAGATGAAGCCAGATCAAGAAATTGGACTTCTGTTTGAGTCAGTTGAGTGGGCAAATAAAGGTGATGCCATGCTTGAAAAAAGAATCGTATCATCCTGATTTGAAGTTGCTCGATTGGACGCTTGAATGGAATACGAATCAGTTACCTTTACGTGTATGGACTGTGAATGAAGATACAGATATCAACCGTTGCTTTGAACTACAGATTGAAGCCATTTTTACGGACTATCCGCAAAAGGCGTTACAATTAAAGGAGAACTATGAGCGATAAGCTACCAAAAATTATGATTATCGTGGGGCCAACCGCGGTAGGAAAAACAGCTCTCAGTATTGAACTAGCAAAACACTTTAATGGCGAAATTATTAATGGAGATTCGCTTCAAGTTTATAAGGGGCTTGATATTGGGACTGCAAAAGTTACTGAGGAAGAAAAAGAAGGCGTTCCACACCACCTGTTAGATATTTGTGAGTGGGATGAACCTTTTACAGCAAGCGACTTTAAAGAGAAGGCAGAAGCAGCTATAGCAGACATTACGAGTCGTGGGAGGCTACCGATTATCGTCGGTGGTACAGGACTCTATATCGAAGGGTTACTATATGGTTTTCATTATAGTGGCGAAGGTTCGAATGATCCGGACTATCGTATATTAAAAGAACAAGAAATGGAAGAAAAGGGTTCTGAGGTTCTTTGGAATGAATTGAATACAGTAGACCCTGAGGCGGCTTCTAAAATTTCTGTAAATAATCCTAGACGCGTGATTCGTGCGCTAGAAGTGATTCATGCTACCGGTAAGAAGTTTTCAAGCCTAGAAATTCAAAAGACGCCGCACTATGATGCGTTTATTATTGGTTTAAATACAGACCGAGCACTACTATATGAGCGCATCAATTTGCGTGTAGAACTGATGTCCCAGGCTGGTCTGGAAGAAGAGGCTAGAGAGTTATATGAAAAATCAAAAGGTCTAGATATCCAATCGATTAGTGGAATTGGATATAAGGAATGGATTCCGTATTTTGAAGGAGAGCAGTCGCGTGAGGCGATTATTTCAACTATTCAACAAAACTCAAGACGATACGCCAAACGTCAATTAACGTGGTTTAGAAATCGTCTACCACAGATTCGTTGGGTGAATTTATTAGAGAATCCAAAAGATAAAGAAGAACTATTAGACGAGTTAACAGCTTTTGTAGAGGAGGGATAGAATGGAACAAAGAGAACGCGTATTAATTGTAAGTGTGCAAACAACGCAAACAGATGAGGATTTCGCATATGCGAACCAAGAGCTAGCGCAGTTAGTCGATACAGCGATGGGTGAAGTGGTTGCTACTGTGACACAAAAAAACGTGAGTCGATTAGTGGACGTACGCTTGTTGGGAAAGGAAAAGTGGAAGAAATCAGCCATCTTGTCGATGAACTAGAAGTGGATCTTGTTGTATTCTATCAATCGCTCACAGGGTCGATGGTGAAAAATCTCAATGAAACGATTAACTGTCGTATCATTGACCGTGTGCAATTGATTTTAGATATTTTTTTGCAATGCGTGCTCGTTCTAAAGAAGGGAAACTTCAAGTACAGCTTGCGCAATTAAACTACTTGCTCCCTCGTCTTTCAGGACAACGTGAAGGCTTATCTCGTCAAGGTGGGGGAATCGGTACTCGTGGTCCAGGGGAAACTCGCCTAGAAACAGATAGACGTTATATTCGTAAACAAATTCAAGATATTGAAGAACAGCTAGAACAAATCAAGAAACACCGTGAACGTTCACGGGAGAAGAGAAAGAGTTCAAATGGATTCCAGCTTGGATTAATTGGATATACGAATGCCGGGAAGTCAACGATTTTAAATCAATTAACACAAGCAGGAACCTATCAAATGGATCAATTGTTTGCGACTCTTGATCCACTAACAAGACAGGTGGACTTGTTCCCGAATTTTGAAGTGACTTTAACGGATACGGTAGGATTTATCCAAGAACTACCAACTACATTGATTCATGCTTTTGAATCGACGCTTGAAGAAAGTGCGGATGTCGATTTATTAGTGCATGTGGTGGATGCGTCAAACACACAGTTTTCATTACATGAAAAAACAGTCATCGATTTAGTAAATGACTTAGAAATGCAAGAAATTCCGATGGTAACAGTCTACAATAAGACAGACTTGATTGAGGGAGAATTTCAACCAAACCTTTATCCATCGATTCAAATTTCTGCAGTCAATGATGGAGATGTGGAACGATTAAAAGCATTTTTAAAAGAACAAGTCAAAGCGCAAATGACTTACTATGAAGAATGGTTGGAAGTGACGGAGACGAAGGAGTTGAATCAACTGCAACAACGTACCCTCGTAGAATCATTAAACTATGTCGAAGAAAAGAATCAATATTGTGTCAAAGGCTATCATAAATAATATGCAAAAAGCGGCTTGAACCTATAAATCAAGCCGTTTTATTGTGGAGTACATTTGTAATCCATCCCTAAAACTCGTATAATATTAAAGATAAGGATTTTTTTCAGGAGGCCATCATGAAGGAGATACAAACACTCTCAAAAATTTTAAAAGAGAAGTTCGATATTTCGTTTAACAACAAGGCATTGCTCATGGAAGCGATGACTCACTCTTCGTATGCAAATGAACATAAGGAAATGAAGGGAATCTACAATGAGCGTATTGAGTTTCTAGGAGATGCTGTTTTAGAATTAACGATTTCCGATTGGCTCTTTCGACAATTTCCTCACTTCCAAGAAGGGCAATTAACGAAACTACGAGCTCAAATCGTTTGCGAGGATAGCTTATCATTGCTTGCGAAGGAATGTTCTCTGAATAAGTATTTGCTGCTTGGAAAAGGAGAAACGCTGAGTGGCGGACGTGAGAAGCCAGCTATTTTATGTGACGTGTTCGAGGCCTTTATCGGCGCTCTATATCTTGATAAAGGAGTGAACGAGGTTCAACGTTTTCTTAATCTAGTCGTTATTCCTAAAATTAAGAATGGACGATATGAACTAATTACTGATTTCAAAACAGAGTTACAAGAATACTTGCAACAAAATGGTCCGGTACACATCCGTTATGAATTAGTTAAAGAAGAAGGACCTTCGCACGATAAAATATTTACTGTTCAATTAATTGTTGATGGGAAAAAATACAAGACTGCTAGCGGCAAGACGAAGAAAGCAGCCGAGCAAATGGCCGCAAAATTGACTATGGAAGAACTAACAAAGAGTTCACTTTCATAGAAAGAAAGGGTTAAAGCATGCAATTAGAAAAAATTGAAATGTCGGGATTTAAATCATTTGCCGATAAGACTACAATTGAATTCGATAAAGGCGTGACTGCGGTTGTAGGACCTAATGGTAGTGGAAAGTCCAATCTTTCTGAAGCGATTAAGTGGGTTCTTGGGGAACAATCGGCTAAGAGTTTACGTGGAAAACGGATGGATGACGTCATTTTCGCAGGTTCTCAAACTAGAAAACCAGTGAATATTGCTGAAGTTAATCTATATATCAATAACGAAGATAAAGTGTTGGCAACCGATCAAACACAGGTGGTATTAACACGCCGCTTGAATCGTAATGGAGCAAGTGATTTTTTAATTAACAAGAAACCAGTGCGTCTAAAAGATATTACAGATTTAATGATGGATTCAGGATTAGGGAAAGATTCATTTGCTTTGATTTCTCAAGGGAAAGTAGAGCAAATCTTTAACGAAAAACCGGAAGAACGTCGAATGATTATCGAAGAAGCGGCTGGAGTTTTAAAGTACAAAGACCGTAAAAATCAAGCGCAACGTAAATTGAACCAAACACAAGATCACTTAAATCGTGTGGAAGATATTCTTCATGAGATTGAAGGTCAATTAGCACCACTAGAAGAACAACGTGAAAAAGCGATTGCGTATGTTTCTAAGAAAGAACAGTTAGAAGATGTTGAAACAGCCCTTTTAGCAGTTGAAATCGAAACGCTGAATGCACAGTGGAAAGTAGCTCTCCAAGAAGTAGAGCAACTGCAAGACCAATTAGCGCAAACGGAAGCAACGCTAGAAAGCCTTCAAGTGGACATCGAGGAAAATCAAGTAACACTTGAAGCCCGTAATGAAGACCTCGATGCAAAACAAGAGGAATACGTAGAATTAATCCAAAAAGTAGAGCAACTCGATGGTCAACGTAAAGTCTTCGAGCAACGTCGCCAATTTGCAGAACGTAGCGATGAGGAAAATCAAGAAGCACTAGCTGCTGCTCTTCGTGAGTTAGAAGAAGTAGAAGAAAAATTAGCTCTTCTTGGAAAGAATCAAGTAGAACGTAAGATTGAATTAAAGAACGTAGAAGAGGCTTGGAGTCAATTAGTCGAAGAATTAGACCAATTAAGTCAAAGTAACGAGGAAAGCGTTAAAGAGCTTCAAAAATCGTTATATTGAGCAGTTACAAGAAATCTCACGTTTACTCAACCAAGAGAAGAACCTTGAGAAGTCTATGGAAGTAAACCAAAAACACTCAAGAAAAAATGACAGAGCGTTTTGATTCCTTTGATGAAGAACACAGAGCTTTTAGAAGAAAAAAAGCAAATCAATTCATTGAAAAAGATTGAAGAACTCACAAAAAGAAAAAAAGCAAGTTCTGAAAAACAGCTTCTAGATCTAAAAAGAAAAAAATTATCAAAAAAATCAATGAGCGACACTCTATTCTTTATAATGAAGGGATGGAAAAAGGAACGTCATCTTCAACAATTACAAGCGACCGTTCGAAGCTTGAAACAAGTATCTGAAGATTATGCTGGTTACTATCAAGGCGTTCGTGAAGTTTTTAAAGCATAAATCAGATTTACCAGGTGTTGTCAATTCAGTAGCAGAACTCATTCGTGTAGATGAACAATTAACGACAGCCATCGATATCGCGCTGGGAGCGACGAGCCAACATATCGTTGTAACGGATGAGAAGGCTGCTGCCAAAGCAATCACGTATTTGAAGACGAATCGTCTAGGACGTGCAACATTCTTACCATTATCGATTATTAAAGAAAAACAAGTACCAGACTCAGTTTTGAACCAAGCTAAAAAAAGTGGATGGCTTTATTGGTATTGCAAGTGAACTTGTATCAACAGAACAAAAAAATTTTGCTTCCATTATTAAGAACTTACTAGGAACAACGCTTGTAACAACAAACTTGCAAGTAGCGCAATTATTAGCGAAACAACTCGGTTATCGCTATCGTATTGTGTCACTTGAAGGGGATGTCGTAAACGCAGGTGGTTCGATGACAGGGGGAGCTTCTAAGAACTCTGGCCAACAGTCGCTCGTTCGACGTAACAGTCAACTAGAGACAGTGACGAAGCAATTCGAAGAAGCAAAGGTTGAATACGAAAAATTGTCAGCACAGTTCCAAAAAGTGACAGCTGAAAAAGAACAAGCTAGAAGAAGAGTATCGCGCACTAAATGCGAGTCATACTCAATTGGAACAAACCCTCAACCAACTAGAATTCCAATCAAGATTTGCGCTTGAAGAAGTTAAAAACATGAGCGCATTCAACAAGCAAATCAATTTGAAATGGATGAACTCATTGAAGCATATGAGCAATTAGAAGAACAATACGTTGAAAATCATGAGAAATTAGTGGCTCTTCAAAAAGCAAATGCATCCTTGAAAAAAGAATTGGATTACCTTCAATTATCGAATGAGGATAAAACTCAACAAATTCAAGAAAAACAAAAAGAATTGCAAGAACTTGGTACAAATCGTGCTCGTGTACAAGAGCAATTTAACCAAGAAAAACGTGAAATTCATCAAACGAAACTTCAAAAAACTCGTTTAGAAGATCAAATTGAATTATTACATTCTAAGAAATCGGAACAGTCTCGTAATCAAGAGGAAGACGAAGCGATTTACGCGAAGATTCAAGAAGAGTATGATGCGTTAAAAGGTCAAGTGGATGAATTAGAAACACTAATTAAGGAATTACGTGAGGAGCGTGCCTCTCTTGAAATTCATGTAAAACAATCAGAAGCTGCTAGAACGCAAGCGCAACATCAATTACAAGATCAGTTGAAAAATCAAACACGATTAGAAACGAAAGCGAATCGTTTCGAAATTTCAATTGACCAAAAATTGACGTACTTGAGTGAAGAATACGAATTAACGTTTGAAGCAGCGATTGCTAAAACAACACTTGATATGTCGATTGAAGAAGCTTCGAAACTCGTTCGTAGTTTAAAACAACAAATCGAACAAATGGGTGCTGTAAACTTGTTGGCGATTGAAGAGTTTGAAGCGGTACAAGAACGATTTACATTCTTAACAGCCCAACAACAAGATTTACTTGAAGCAAAACAAACGTTAGAAGAAACCATTACAGAAATGGATCAAGAGGTAACAACTCGCTTCAAGACAACGTTTGATGCGGTAAGTACCCAATTTGAGCGCACATTCCCAAGACTATTTGGTGGTGGACGTGCAACACTTGAATTAACAGATCCAGAGAACTTACTCGAAACAGGAATTGAGATTATTGCTCAACCACCGGGTAAGAAGCTTCAATCACTCAGCTTACTTTCTGGTGGAGAACGTGCCTTCACAGCGATTGCATTACTCTTTGCAATCTTAGAAGTGAAGCCAGTTCCATTCTGCTTACTCGACGAGGTTGAAGCCGCACTGGATGAAGCAAACGTAGCGCGTTATGGTCGTTACTTAAAAGAATTTACAAACCGTACGCAATTTATCGTAATTACGCACCGCCGTGGTACGATGGAAGAAGCTGATGTATTGTATGGAGTAACGATGCAAGAATCTGGTGTATCAAAACTCGCATCCGTTAAGTTTGAAGACTTTGACGAATTAGAAGAAGCCAAATAATAGATAAGGGGTAGATAATTATGTCTACCTCTTATTTTTTTTGCAGTACGAAGTGGCTTGTTTTGTGGTATGCTATAAGAGATATGTTCAATGAGCGTATCGAGAATATTTTTTTGAAGATGGGATTATTAAAGAATAAAGAGGTGAGATAATGCTTCGTTTGATGCATGTTTACAAAAAGCTATGTAGATTCAGATAAACAATTAAATAAAACGTGGATAGAAAGAATTTTCAGTGAAAAAGCGAAAAAAAAGGTTATTAGTGACTTGAATCTCGAAATTCACCAGGGCGAAATTGTCGGTTATATTGGTGAAAATGGAGCAGGAAAAGTCTACGACTATAAAAATGATATTAGGAATTATCCCAGCTGATTCGGGAGAAGTGACAGTTTTTGGGAGAAAAATCTTTTTAATAATCGTAGAAGAAACGCAAAGGATATTGGTGTTTTGTTCGGACAGAAATCTCATTTATGGTGGGATTTACCACTTATTGATTCATTTAATTTTTTACAAAAAATCTATTCAAAAACTTCCAAGCAGGATATGGAGTGGCTGAAATGGTTAATGAGTGAATTAGAAGTGGATGATTATGTAGATCAACCAGTGAGAGAATTGTCACTTGGTCAGAGAATGCGTGGTGAATTCATTTGTGCATTGATTCATTCTCCAAAGCTCAGATTTTAGATGAACCAACAATTGGAATTGATGTTCAGACAAAGAAAAATGATGGAAATGATTTTAAAAATTAATGAACAAAAAAATACGACTTTTTATGATTACAAGTCATGATTTTCAAGAAATCGAAAAAGTTAGTCAAAAAATCATTATTTTGGATAAGGGAGAGAATGCTTATCAAGGTTCGATAGAAGATTTTAAGAACCAATATAGTTTTCTAAAAAAGATAATGTTGGAACATGAACAAGGAAAGGCTATAAAAGTGACTCATCCAAATATTAAAGAGTTGGCAAGGAACATTACTTCAACCGAGTTCTTTTTTGATACACGTAACTTATCCGAGGAGCATGCAATTGCTTTCTTTAAAAAGAATATTCTTCGAATAATGTAGAAGTTTCTAACTTGAGTCTGTCTGAATTAATGACTGTGAAGAAGGTGTTGAAATGAGAGGGCTATGGGCCTATACTGCCTATCAATATCAATCGAATAAGAAATACCAAATGAATAATATGATGACGATTTTGAGCACATTTATTGCTGTTTCTATTCAATACTATATTTGGTTATTTGTGGAAAAACGAACGGTATTAGAACTGAACAGATTATAATTTATACAATGTTTGCATTGACCTTGTCTAGTGTATTGCCAATGTTTTCTGCAGCAGATTTTTATGAATCGAATTATTTTAAAAAGGAACGATTGCAAACTATTTACAACGACCGCAACTTCCATTCTTTGTGAATGTAGCTGTTCAATTAGGAAACACTTGGTATAAGATTGTCTCATCGCATTATTCCTATTTGGGTGATTTATATATTCTTTTTAGAATTAATATCTTAGAAGAAATGGATAGCTTATTTTGGGCTTTATTATCATTAACGCTCAGTTGGATATTAGCCATGATTCTAGGACATGTGATAGGTTTGTTTTCCACATTCTTAATGAGCATCAATGGAACAAAAAGTTTATTGTCAGGTTGTTTATTATTATTTGGTGGAGGAGTTCTTCCAATTGATATTTACCCAGAGTTTTTACGTAAATTCGTACTAAAATTACCTTTTGTAGCGATTCAGTATTTTCCTAGTGCTATGTTATGGTAGCCAATTGTTTTTATTACGAAGATGCAATTTTTGTTCAACTTTTTGGATTGTAGTCTTTTTTTGCACTACTGCTTTTGGTACAACAACGAACTTATTTCAAACTAGAAATAATGGGAGGGTAGTATTTTTGTTTTACAAAATGAAGTTATATCATAAGATTTATGCAGCATTTATAAAAATGGATATAAAAAGAATTAAGATGTATCCAATAGACTTTCTGTTAGGAAATATGGGATTTTTTCTTGAGACTATTTCAACATTATTTGTCTTGTATATTATTGTCTCTACAACCGGTATTTTAGGTGAATTTAGCGGTTACCAAGTGTTATTTTTCTATGCTTTTATAATGTTAGTGAATGCAGTTTGGGAGATTTTTTTTGTGACTGTCTTGGAAGTTCCTTATCTGATTCAAACAGGAGAACTTGATATTTTTTGGTAAGACCTTTAAATGTTTTATTTCAATTTGTGATTTTTCAACTGGATGAAGAATCGGTATTAGAGGCATTGGTTGCGTTGCTACTGTTAATAGTATCAATTTGTCAGCTGCCGACTTTATGGACTTTAACTTTTTTTGTGAAGTTAGTGCTCTTTATTGTATCTTCAATTCTTGTCAAGTATGCAGTGTATTTACTATTGAGTTGTACGGCTTTTTGGTGGGTATCCAATGATGGACTAAAAAGCATTTTTTGGGAAGTTTCTCAACTTGGAAATTATCCATTGTCGATTTATCCGAATTGGTTGAAGACATTACTTGTGGTAATTCCATTTGGTTTTATTGGGTATTTTCCTGTTAGAGAGTTATTACTTCATACAAAGCAACTTTCTTTAGAAACTTTGATGAATGTATCTTCAGGACCAGTTCTATTGATTCTGATTTATCATATTTTCTGGAAAAATGGATTAAAAAAATACCAAAGTATTGGTGGATAGTGATTTTGATGATTATTTGTGCTCTTTGACTAATCCTAGTATTGAGTCCCTCAAAAAGTAAAATTTGGTTTTCCGATAAATCTTGTTACCAATAATTTTATACAAACTTCATCAGTGATTAATGAAATGATTCATCGAAGAAAAACAAAGAAGCTATATCCCTGTGATATGGCTTTTTCTATAGGAATAGTCACAAACCTAAAAAAATTTGGTATAATTCAAGAATGAAATCAAAGGAATGACGATCTCTAGGAAATGCACCCCTAAACATTGTTTGCACCCCCCTAGAGTAAAAAAGGAGAAAATGTATGATAAAAGTCATTGCACTAGATTTAGATGGAACATTATTAACTGGTGAAAAGAAGATAACTGAAGAAAATAGAAAAGCTATTAAATTAGCCAAAGAAAATGGGATTAAAGTAGTTCTTTGTACTGGTCGACCAATTGTAAGTATTGTTCACTTACTTGAAGAATTAGACCTGATGGGGGACGATGATTACGCAGTTAACTTTAATGGAGGTTTGATTCAAAAAACAAAATATGGAGAAATCGTTTATGAAACAGGACATACTGTAGAAGATATGAAATATTGCCATGAAGAAGTAACCAAAGTAGGGCTTCCATTAGTTATGATTGATACGGTGAGAGCTTACGAGCCAACGCCTCCCAAAGGACGTCCGTCAATTTATAATACATTACCGCATCCAATTACCTTTGAACAAAAGAATCCAGAAGATTTCGAAGAGGATCATATCTTTAATAAAGCCGTTCTTTGTATCGATCAAGACATCTTGGATGAAGGCATTGCAAAATTACCAAAAGAATTCTTGAACGTTTCAACTGTATGAAATCAAGGACATTCTTGTTAGAAGTCGTTCCAAAACATGTATCAAAAGGAAACGGCTTGAAGATGTTAGGAGAGATTCTAGGAATTTCATTGGATGAAATGGCAGCATGTGGTGATGAGGAAAATGACTTACCAATGTTAACAGTTGTCGGTTATCCAGTAGCCATGGGCAATGGTTCAAAAAGAAGTCAAAGATGTGGCAAAATATGTAACAGCAACGAATGAGGATTCAGGGGTTGCTAAGGCTATTTACCATATTATAGAAATGAATAAACAAGCGTAAAGTGAGGGGAAAATATGGGATTATTTGATCGAATTAAACGTGCCTTTACCGGTGAAGATGAAGTCATTAAACATGAGGAAAAGAAAGAATCAATTGTTATAGAAAAATATGACAAGGGGATGGAGAAAACACGTCGTAGTTTCTCTGATCGTTTAAACGAATTCCTTGCTGACTTCAGAGAAATTGACGAAGACTTCTTTGAGGATTTAGAAGAAACTTTTATTTCTTCAGACGTTGGGTTCGAGATGACTCTAGCGATTACAGATGCCTTACGTGATGAAGTACGTCTTCAAAACGCAACAACTTCAGGCCAAGTTAAAGAAGTCATTATTGAAAAGATGGTCGATATCTACGAAAAAGGGGAAGACAACTTATCTGCATTGAAGAAAGCAGAAGGTCGTCCAACTGTGTTAATGTTTGTCGGCGTGAATGGGGTTGGTAAAACAACAACGATTGGTAAAATCGCTTGGAGATTAAAACAAGAAGGCAATAAAGTGTTGCTAGCTGCAGGAGATACATTCCGTGCAGGTGCAATTCAACAATTGGAAGTATGGGGCGAACGAGTTGGCGTTCCTGTTGTATCAGGGCGTGAAGGAGGAGATCCATCCTCTGTTGTATTTGATGCGATTAAAAAAAGCGAAGGAAGAAAAACTTTGATTATTTATTAATCGATACAGCGGGTCGTCTTCAAAATAAAGTGAATTTAATGAAAGAGTTAGAAAAGATGAATCGTATCATCTCCCGTGAAATTGAAACGGGAGCAGATGAGACTTTATTAGTTTTAGATGCGACAACTGGACAAAACGCTCTTGTGCAAGCAAAACAATTCGGAGAGACAATCAACATTACAGGACTAATCTTAACGAAATTAGACGGAACTGCAAAAGGTGGAGTGATCCTTTCTATTCGTCATGAATTAAATATTCCTGTTAAATTCATTGGATTAGGTGAACAGATGGATGACTTGCAACCATTTGAACCAGAACAATTTATTTACGGATTAGTGAAAGATATGTTATAATACATTTATATTAAATTGAAATGAGGCGATATAATGGAGAATAATCATTATGGTGTTCAATCTAGTATTGAAGGAAGAAATCAGTTTTTCATGAAAGTCTACGGATGGATGTTTGGAGGAATTGCAATTTCTGCTGTTGTTGCTTATTTATTTAGCACGACTCCGGCATTATTCAGTCTATTTTATAATTTCATGGTAGCAACACATGGATATGGTATGTGGGGAATTTTCTTATTGCAATTAGTTCTTGTATTTTTAATGCGACCTAATTACGAGAACCTAGGAAATCCTATTCGCTATATGGTCATGTATTGCTTGTATGCAGCACTAACAGGGTTAACATTCTTTACATTAACTTTTGTATATGATTTAGGAAGTATTGTTCAAGCATTTGCTTCTACATGTGCTTTGTTCGTAGGGCTATCTGTTGTAGGATTTACAACAAAAAAAGACCTAACTGGATGGGGTCAACAAGCATTGGGCGCTTTAATAGGTCTAATTCTTGCAAGTGCTCTTAACTTATTCTTCTTCCGTAGTTCTATGGTAGAGTGGATTATGTCAGGTATTTCTTTAATCATCTTTATTATTTTAACAATTTATGATACTCAAAAAGTTAAAGAGAATGTATGATTACTTCGAAGGACAATCAGCACTTGAAGGAATTGCTATTCTAGGTGCTTTAGAATTATATCTTGACTTTATCAATATCTTCTTAGATATCCTTCGTTTATTCGGAAGTGGAAAAAGATTAATTCGTTGAAATAGGTCTGGGTTTATCCCAGGCTTATTTTTGTAAAAAAATATTTTTATTAGGAAAGAAATAATTACATGCATTATAGTAGAAAAATCATGTATACTACCTACGTACGCATTAACGATATAGGAGGAAATTTATGTTTGAGTTAAATGCATTCGATTATGAGGATATTCAATTAGTCCCAAATAAATGTATTGTAAATAGTCGTTCGGAGTGTGATACTACAGTAAAATTAGGGAAGTTCACTTTTAAACTTCCAGTAGTTCCTGCTAATATGCAAACAGTTATTGATGAATCTGTGGCAGAGTTTTTTTAGCGAAGAATGGTTATTTTTTTATATTATGCATCGTTTTGATGAGCAAAGTCGCTTGCCATTTGTAAAACGAATGAAAGAGAATGGTTTAATATCATCTATTAGTGTGGGTGTAAAACCGCAAGAGTATGATTTCATTCTAGAATTAAAAGAAAAAAACTTAGTTCCTGACTATATCACAATAGATATCGCCCATGGTCATTCAAATTCTGTGATTGATATGATTGGCCATATTAAAAAACATTTACCAGAAACTTTTGTAATTGCTGGAAATGTAGGAACGCCAGAAGCCGTTCGTGAACTTGAGAATGCTGGGGCAGATGCAACAAAAGTAGGGATTGGACCTGGAAAAGTATGCATTACAAAAATTAAAACAGGATTTGGTACTGGCGGATGGCAGTTAGCGGCTCTACGTTGGTGCTCTAAAGCTGCTCGTAAACCTCTCATTGCAGATGGTGGAATCCGTACTCATGGTGACATTGCTAAATCTATTCGTTTTGGTGCCACAATGGTTATGATTGGTTCACTTTTTGCAGGACATGAGGAGTCACCCGGTAAAACTGTGGAAGTGGATGGACAATTATACAAAGAGTATTTTGGAAGTGCTTCTGAGTACCAAAAAGGGGAACGTAAAAATGTGGAAGGTAAGAAAATTGTCGTTCCATATAAGGGATTGCTTCAAGATACTTTAATTGAAATGCAACAAGATTTGCAATCATCAATTTCTTATGCAGGCGGAAAAAGATATCGAAGCCATTCGTAAAGTTGATTATGTGATTGTAAAAAAACTCTATTTTTTTAATGGGGATTCTATTTAAACAGATTGTTAAGCAGAAAGAGAAATCTTTCTGCTTTTTTTAATTTGATATTTATTCTTCGAAAATTGTTTGTTATACTAATCTAAAGAACTCCATAAAAGGAGGAAAAAAACTATGTGGCTATTTAATCGAAAAAGTCGAAGGAAAGATGAATTCGAATTGGAAGAGACGCTTGATAGTGAAACTGTCGAAGTAGACAGTGATTCCGATGAAGATTGTTATCTCCAAATTTCGGAAATTATCACTGACCATAATCAAAGCGTAAAAGAATTATTAGAAAATTATTTTGAGGATCCTAGACTTTTATTGGAAGAGTTCCAAGAAGATTGCGATGAATGGAATGAAGATTCTGAACTTCTTCATGAGGAATTGTTGGATGATTATTGGTTGATTCTTCTATTGACTTTAGAAAAAGAATCTTTTGCAAAAAGAATATACTGGAGAGATAATGTTGAGGCGGTCATGAAAAATCTTAAACAGTTAAAACAGCTAAAAGAGATTTCCCTTGATGAACGTTTAAGTCATTGTAACCATCTCTCTTTGGTGGAATTTTTGAGTGTATTTCAAAAGAACTACAAAAGATGGGAATTATTATTGGGACTTGTGAATTAGATGATGAGAATGTTTTACTTTTTACAATAGTGGATAGACGTATTGAAAGATTCAACAAATTAATGAATACAATAGAGAAAAAGTTGGAAAGCAAATTTCGTAACGATTACAAAATTGTTACGTTTTTTTGCTTCTTTCTATTTGAAAACTTAAAAAAATTCTTAGTAAAAATGAAATGGATTGTAAGGAGGATAGTGATGAATAAACGAAATTTAAAGTTTCTACTTGGAGTACTGAGTTGTTCTTTTGTATTAACTAGTTTAGCACCCATTTCAGCGGAGGAGACGACTGAAGAATCTGTTTCGCAAACAACTGTTGTGGAAGAAACAGAAGAAGCACCAACAACGGTCGCTCCGGAGAAGAAAGAAGAAACGACTCAGCAAAAATCAACAGAACTTTCTATTGAAGATGAGATTTTCGAGGTCACTCAAAGATATGGTTATGATGTTAGTGAGTATTACCGACCAGAAAGTGCCATTTTAGTCGATGCTGAAACTGGACAAATTTTATATGGTGACCATATTGATAAGCCTTGGGATCCTGCTAGTACTACTAAACTGATGACAGCATATTTAGTATATGAAGCTATTAAGGCTGGAAAAATTACATTAGATACGAAAATTACAGCGACTGAATTAGACAGAGCTATCTCTACAATTGATGATATTAGTAATAATCAAATTAGAGCAGGCATTGAATATCCAGTTAGAGATTTATTATATTTAATGATGTATCCTTCTTCAAATGTAGCTACTGTAATGCTTTCGCACGCTATCAGTCAATCAAATGAAGAATATATTAAAATGATGAACGATAAAGCAAAAGAACTTGGTATGACGAATTCTAAGTTCTATAATCCAAGTGGGGCAGTAGTATCTGCGTTCCGTGGATTATATACAGTGGAAGGTGTTCCGGATGAATATAATCAAACGACTGCTAGAGATTTAGCAACTTTATCTTATTATTTCTTAAAAAATTTCCCAGAATTTCTTGAAATCACCAGAGAGCCAGCGGTAACAACAATGGAAGGAACGGTAGTAGAAGAAACGTTCTACACATTAAACCAATTAGCAAGCGGAATGAATCAAGGATATTTCCATGTTGATGGTTTTAAAACAGGATCTTCTCCTAATGCTGCTTTGAATCATGTTATTACAGCCAAAGAAAAGGGCAGACGAGTAATCGAAGTCTTAATGGGAGTAGGGAGTTGGAGTGATTATAATACTAGCGTGTATTATAGAGCTCAATTTGGAAATGCTATTTTAGAAAAGGCATTTACGGAATATCATGAAGAAACAGTTTTAAAAGCTGGAGTTCATGAAATTGATGGTCAAAAAATTAAAGTAGAAAAAGATATTAAAGCTATTACCAAAGGCGATTCAAAACCAACCTATAAGTTAGATGGAGATGAGATTATCGTTGAAAATACTTTTCCAACTTTAACAAAAGCGATTAAAAGTAATGTACATAAGGTTACTAAGGTAGTAGAAGAAACAACAACTGAAGAACCTGCAACTACGTCTGAAGCTAAGAATGAAGGTGTATTGTCCTTTAATGATGAGGATACAAGCACTTTTGTTGGATGGTTACGAAGCTTAAGTAAAAACCCATTATTACTTGCTGGCATTTTATTAGCTTTAAGTGTATTTATTAGTGGGATTGTGATTGCAACTGTTCAAGTATTCAAAAAGATTATTAAAACAAGAAACCCCTGAGAATTTCTTCTCAGGGGTATTTGTTTATTTAAAGAATGCCCAGAACCAATCGATGATGAATCTTAATCCGATGGTATAAGCAGCTAATGTAAACGGCTTAAAGACTAGAATAATAATAATGAACTTTTTATAAGTCATCTTTGTTAAACCAGCTAACATACATAAAAAGTCATCCGGAGAAACTGGGAAGAACATCATGAAAGCAAAAAAAGTAGTCAAACCATTTTCCTTTATCCAGCCAATTGATATAACGATTATACGTATTTTCACTTACCATTGATTTTACGAATTGTTGACCGTATTGACGTGCAAGGTAGAATGCGATAATTGAACCGATAATAATACCGATGTAATTGTAGACATTCCCGATAATATTTCCGTAAATATAAACTCCAGCAATACTTGTTAGAGCACCTGGTATAATTGGAACAACCGTTTGTAAGATTTGGAGAAAGATAAAAATTGGAGGTCCCCAAATTCCCGCCTGTAACATATATGCAGATAAAGTCTCTTCAGAAGTGAATAAGCCTTTTTGCCAAGCCCAAACAATGAATACGACTGTCGCAATTGCTCCTAGAATGGAAGCGATATTCATTACTTTCTGAGCGGTAGGTGAGAGTGGCTTTCCTTGTTTAATTTCGTTGGTTGTCATTGTTGCTCCTTTATGATTTTAAATTTCTTTCTGTTGCAACTTTATCATAAAATTGTTGCCATTGAAGAAGAATACTCTCTTTTGAGTAATATTGTTCACCACGTTTTGAGCCTTCACAAGCCATAGCGTAGTACTCAGGATCTTCTTTAAGTTTAGTTAACTGTTCTTTAAACGTTTGTTGACTTGTTCCTTTTAAATAGTAGTCAAATAATATTGGCTTGTACTCAGGTAAGTCGCGTAATAGTAGAGGAATATTAGCATTCATCGATTCTAAAATGGTCATAGGGAATAATTCTTCAAAAGAAAGTTGTAACATGACATCAGCCATATTAAAGAATTCATTCATTTGGTTTCTTTCAACCAATCCTAAAAAATGAACATTATCAGGAAGATCATCCATATGTTCCATAATTTCTTTGCGTCCTTCAGAAATTCCTTTAAAAGCAAAGTCTCCAGCCCAAACAAACTGAATTTCAGGCATTTTTTTCAGCTAAATCGATAAATTCTAGAACACCTTTTTCTCATTTGCAATTGTCCAGCAGATACGACTGTGAACTGATCAGGATTTAATCCAAATTTCTTTCTTAATTCCCCTTTAGATTGATCAGTGATTTTATAAAAGGTATCACGAGATACAAAGTTTGGAATATAAGTAACTTTTTGAACGATCGACTCCATATTGTTCTAAGTCATCAATAAAACGGGGATTAACAGTTACTAAATAATCCGCTTGTTTGTAAAAAGATAAGACATATTTATAGAACAATTCTTTTATTGGTTTTGGAAGAGAAATACTTTTTTTCGAGTGTTTCAGGTAAGAAATGTACTGATGCTATTGTTGGTTGCTTCTTATTGTTTAAGAATGACTTAAACAGAAAGTCTGGATTAATTGTATGAATATGATTAATATCAGCAATCTTTAATTGGTTTACAACTACTTTGTATCCTTTAAGACCTTCAGTCACTAAATTAATTTGTTCCTCTGTTGCGGACATCACTCCTTGTCCTTTGACACTGTCTGCACGAGTTAGCATATTTATTGTAAGCATATTGACTCCTTAATAGTATATTTCCAAACCCATTTTACCATGAATTAAGGCATTTGGAAAAACAGCATCAACAAAAATTTAGAAAAATTAATGTTTTTTTGCCTTTATTGTTTGAATTTTTTTGTATACTAAAAAAAGAAGAAAGAATCGAGGGTGTTTATGAAAAAAAGTAAAAGATCTAATAAAAAAATCTAAAGAAGAAATGACACTAGTAGATTGTTACTATATTCCTTCTGTTATAGCGGAACAATTTCAGCTTTTAAGAGAGCATTGTGCACTAGAAGTTGAAAAAGGAACTAGCATTATTGTTTTCGAAAGTAGTTCGCGAGTATCGAGAAGAGGTGGGACAAGTAGTTGTTTCTTATGATGATAATGGAATAAGACTTGCGAAATCCCTCTAAGTCCTATTGAAGTTTCAAAAATTGGAAAAAAAGAGATTTCAGCGGAAAGATTAAATAAATATATCTTATCAAAGATTCATTGATAATAGAAAAGTAAGCTGGGCATTGTCCAGTTTATTTTGTTAGAAGTCTAGGAGTTAATTATTTTTTTAGCAAAACATCATTTGATAAAGCGTGAGGTGAAGAGAAATGGAAAAGAGTATTCAAAATTTTTACTTTTCAAAAATCCAACAAAAATTTTATTTGGAAAAACGTATAGAGGAAATTGATAATGAAATACCTAAAGATGCAAAAAGTCCTCATCTTATATGGTGGAGGATCAGTCAAAAAAAATGGAGCCTTTGAGAGAGCGGTTTTGGCTCTTGGAGGACGCGATTGGGATGAGTTTTCGGGGATAGAGGCAAATCCTACATTCGAAACGTTAATGAAGGCTGTCCATAAAGTAAGAGAAGGAGGTTTTACCTACTTACTTGCAATCGGAGGTGGTTCTGTCATTGATGGAACTAAATTTGTCTCTGCAGCCAGCCTGTTTGAAGGAGACCCTATAGATTTATTTGGTTGGGGAATTGGAAAAGGACTACCCGTTCAAGAGGTTGTACCATTTGGAACGATTTTAACCTTACCAGCAACTGGTTCTGAAATGAATTCTGGAGCAGTGATTAGTTTTGTTGAAAAAAATGCAAAAGTAAGTTTTAGATGGCCAAAGACGTTTCCAGTATTTTCAGTATTAGAGCCTGAACTAACCTATACATTACCTGAACGTCAATTAGTAAACGGACTCTTAGACTCATTCATCCATGTAATGGAGAATTACTTAACCTATCCAGTAGGAGGGATTCTTCAGGATCGTTATGCAGAAAGCATCCTTCAAACGTTGATTGAGATTGCTCCTCGTATTATTGATATTCCTCATATTGATTATAACGATAGGGCTACTTTTATGTGGTGTGCCACTAATGCGTTAAATGGGACAATTAATTTAGGCGTTCCGACGGATTGGTCTTCTCATGCATTAGGTCATGAAATTACATTAAATCATGGATTAGACCATGGAAGAACATTATCAATTGTATTGCCAGCGATGATGAAAGTTAGAAAAAACAAAAATGGGATAAGTTAGTTCAATATGGGAAACGCGTCTGGGGATTAGACGGAGAAGAGAATGAGGTTGTGGAACAAGCGATTATAAATACAGAAAAATTTTTCTCATCTCTGGGTGCTCCTACTCGATTTAGTGATGTAGGTTTAGGTGAAGAAGTAATCCCAGCATTAGTGGAAGGACTAAAACGTCATAAGAAGGTCGCTTTATCCGAACATGGGGATGTGACTCCTGAAGTTGCTTATGAGGTATATAAAACGGCTTTATAAATAGAATGTACTTTTTTTATTAGTCTTGAATGAAAGGAAGATTAAATGGCTAGTGAATTGATTGAAAAGTAAACTTAAGAATCTTCCAGATTTACCAGGGTTGCTATATTATGAGAAATAGTAACGATGAGATTATCTATATTGGGAAGGCCAAGAATTTAAAAAATCGTGTTCGTTCTTATTTCAGAGGTGCACATGATACGAAAACTGAAAAACTAGTTAGTGAAATCCACCATTTTGAGTATATTGTGACAAAGACAAATAAAGAATCTCTTTTACTCGAAATTAACCTGATAAAAAAATATCAACCGTACTACAATATTAAGTTGAAACAAGGGACGATGTATCCTTATTTAAAAATCACTTCAGAGAGGGATCCGCAATTAGTGATTTCTCACAAAGTTGAAAAAGATGGAGGAATTTATTTTGGGCCTTACCCTAATGTAACTGCTGCTACGTCTACCCAACAACTCATTCAAAAAATTTATCCATTAAGAAAATGTGGGAAGAATGAAACCAGAGCTTGTTTTTATTATCATTTAGGACAGTGCATCGGTTGTTGCGACCATGAAATTTCTGAGGAAGAGTACAAAACACAAATAAAAAAAATTCAACGCTTTTTAAATGGAGATGTAAAAGCCATTAAAGATGATTTGAATCAGAGAATGTTAGAGGCCTCTGAACGATTGGAATTCGAAAAAAAGCTATGGATTATCGTGATCAAATTCATTACATTGAAGCAACGGTTGAGAAGCAAAACATAATGAGTTCTGATTTCACGAATCGAGATGTATTTGCGTACTTTGTTGATCGAGGATGGATTTCAATTCAAGTATTTTTTTATTAAGACAATCAACGATTATTAAAAAGGGAAGCAGCGATGTTTCCTATTTATGATCAAATTGAAGATGAAGTTCTATCCTTTATTATCCAGTTTTATGAAGATCAAAACCATATTTTACCTAAAGAAATTTTAGTTCCGGATGCTTTAGATATTGATTTACTATCCGAGACACTGGGTGTAAAAGCCGTATCCCCAAAAAGAGGATCTAAAAAAAGAATGCTAAACTTAGCGACTCAAAATAGTGAGATTTCTTTATTAGAGAAGTTTAGAAGAGAAGAGCAGAGTCAGTTAAAAACATTAGGTGCTTTAGATGAGTTATCACAAGCTCTTGGACTTGAAAAGTTGTCAGTGATTGAGTCTTTTGACCATTCAAATATTCAAGGTACGAATCCTGTTTCTGCTATGGTTGTTTTTCGAGATGGAAAACCCGATCGGAAACATTATCGAAAAATTTAAGGTGAAGACGGTCCTTGGAAGCCATGAGTTCGCGACGACGCAAGAAGTGATTAGAAGACGTTATTCCAGATTGCTAAGAGAAAAATCTGCCCTTCCTGACTTAATCTTAATGGATGGTGGAAAAATTCAAATGAAAGCTGCTATGGAAGTTCTAGAAGATGAACTAGGCTTATCTATTCCGGTTTGTGGGATGGTTAAAAATGATAAACATAAAACAGCTTCTTTAATTTATGGAGAAAAATTTACTCCCATCGAACTGGATCGAAAAGGACAAGCCTTTCAATTGATTCAAAGAGTCCAAGAAGAGGTTCACTGATTTGCTATAACTTTTTCATAGACAAGTTAGAAGCAAGAATACTTTTTCCTCGAAATTGGAGTTAATAGATGGAGTAGGACCGAAAACTAGAAAGAAACTTTTAAGTCATTTTTAAGACTACTACCGCAATAAAAAATGCTAGTGTTGAGGAGTTACGGAAGATTGGAATCTCTGAAAAAGTTGCAAGCAATATAATAACAACGTTTCAGAATGAATAAATTATTAAGAGTAAAAACATAAAATGAAACAGGTAAATTATCTGTTTCATTTTTTGTTTTCTTTTCAAGACTTAATCTTTGTTTTTTTGGGATGGATGTGCTATCTTTTTGATTGTTGAAAAATAAATAAAAGGTGGTTAAACCAATGAAAAAAATGGATGAAAGCTGGTTTCGTTGCTGTAGCTACATTATTAGCTGCATGCGGAGCAAACACAACAAAAACACAGGAAACAACTGTATCAGTTTCAGATGCGCAAGCAAACTGGGATAAAATTGTTGAATCTGGTGTCATTAAAGTATCAACAGCAGGTACTTTATATCCACAATCATTCCATAATGATAATAATGAACTAACTGGTTACGATGTGGAAATCATGAAGGAAGTTGCGAAGCGTTTAAACCTTAAAGTTGAATTTACGGAAATGGGTGTTGACGGAATGTTAACAGCTTTAGATAGTGGTATGACGGATATCGCCAACTATTCAATTGAAGAAGGTGCGAAAAACTTCGATGACTATTTACACACTACACCTCATAAATACTCATTTACATCAATGGTTGTTCGTGGAAGCGATAATTCAGGAATCCATTCTTGGGCTGATGTAAAAGGTAAAAAAGCAGCTGGTGCAGCAAGTACAAACTACATGAAGATTGCTAAAAAACTTGGCGCTGAATTAGTTGTTTATGACAACGTAACAAATGATGTATATATGTCTGATTTAGTAAACGGACGTACAGATGTAATTATCAACGATTACTACTTACAATCAATCGCGGTCGCTTTTGCTAAAGATAAATATGACATTAAGATTAACGAAGGTGTTTACGCAAACCCTTATAGCTCAAGCTTCTCAATTTCATTAAATAACACTGTATTACGTGATAAGTTCAATGAAGCGATGGATGCAATGAAGAAAGATGGAACATTGAAAAAAATCTCTGAAAAATTCTTCGCTGGTCAAGACGTAACAGAACCTAAAGAATTCAAAACAGAAAAAATCGATATTTCAGATGTAGACTAATATGTTAAATAAAATCTTCGATATCAGTATTGCGATTAACAATTTTTGGTTTATTCTTAGTGGATTAGGATATACATTAGGAGTCGCATTAACAAGCTTCGTATTCGGAACGATTTTAGGATTTATTCTCGTATTAATGAGACGGTCAAGGTTCCGTTTTCTACGATGGATTGCAACGTTTCATGTGTCCTTTATGCGTGGAACACCAACGCTAGTGTTTTTATTTTTACTATATTTTGGTTTACCATTCTTAAAAATAACGTTACCCGCTTTAGTCTGTGCGCTCCTTTGCTTTAGTATTGCAAGTAGCGCGTATATTTCTGAAGTATTGCGTTCAGCAATGGATGCAGTGGATAATGGCCAATGGGAAGCAGCGATGTCTCTTGGGATGAGTTATCGTCAAACTTTACAAAAAGTAATCGTACCTCAAGCGTTTCGAATTGCAATCCCACCATTAAGTAATGTGTTACTGGATATGATTAAAGGATCATCACTTGTTGCCATGATTTCACTACCTGATATTTTCCAAAATGCGAAAATTGTAGGTGGTCGTGAACAAAACTATATGACGGTTTATATTTTAGTAGCAATTATTTACTGGATTATCTGTTTACTTTTTGAACAAGGGCAACGATATTTAGAAAAGAAAATGGCACTTTAATAGAAAATAGTACAGAGAACTGTGTAACAGCAGTTCTCTTTTTTTTATAGAAACGTTGAAACTATTTGAAGTATAGGAGTTTCTTCGTTAAAATGAATAGGACTCAAAAGAACATTGGTTATCGGAAAGGACACTTATGAATACAAAGACTATTTGGGAGCAACACGGCTTCCACACATTAACACCGATACAAGAAAAGACACAAGAACTGATTAAAGAGGGGACAGATATCGTAGCCATCTCACCAACAGGGACTGGGAAAACATTAGCGTATGTCGTTCCTATTTTGGAAAGAGTAAAAGCAGATAGGACATTGCAAGCTCTTATTGTGGCGCCTTCACAAGAATTAGCCCAACAAATTGGAACAGTAATTAGAGAATGGAAATCTCCAAAAATCCGTGTGCAAGTTTTAGCAGGTGGAGCAAACGTTAAACGACAAGTAGAGAAGTTAAAAGAAAAACCAGAAATTGTTGTCGGAACACCTGGTCGACTATTAGAACTTTCTAAACTTCGTAAATTAAAGCTTCATCAAGTAGAACTACTCGTACTAGACGAGGCAGATTATTTACTAGACCCGGAGCAATTGAATAATACGAGAGAACTTGTAAAAAAACTTCCTTCTGAAAGACAAGTACTTTGTTTTTCAGCGACAAAGAATAAAAATTTAGAAGAAGTGAATAAATGGATTAATATGCAACCGACTTTTGTTGAAGTTTCAGAGAGAAACGCTGCGCATGCGAATGTAATTCATGGATATATTGAATGTCCAACTAGAAAACGTGATGAGGTACTAAGAAAGCTCGCTTTCTCAGAAAATGCAAACCAAGCATTAGTTTTCGTTAATTCGATTGCAAACGCCGCATTACTCGGAGAAAAAGTTATCGTTTCATCAAGTCCCTGTTGCACTTTTATCAAGTGATGCTCATCAAACGGAACGTAAGAAAGCTATTGATTTATTTAAAAAAGGGCAGATTCCGTTCTTACTTAGTACTGATGTAGCACAGCGGGGTCTTGATATTGAAGAGTTGCCACTTGTTATTCATTATGATATTGCAGACTCAACAGATCAATATACACATCGTTCTGGTCGCACAGGACGAATGGGGAAAGATGGTTTAGTTCTGAGTCTAGTGAACGACCGTGAACTAAGAGACTTGAAGAAAGTTGCTGGAAAACATAAACTAGTTCCATTCGAATTATATGCAGGACAATTAAAACCAGTTGAGCGATTGAAGAAGAAAGAGGTAAGTTCTAAGAAACCAATTCAGAAACGAAAGAAGGGGATTAAGAATGGAAATCATCGAGGATTTAAAAAGTCAAATTAGTTTCTTCGGATTTGAAATGACAGATACCGATAGTTTAATAGCTTTAGATAAAGGAGAACAGAACTTTGTACTCTTTTGGGCTAAAGATGGTTTCGTTCTGTTTGAAACTTCTAAAGAAGGTGTTTGGAGAGCAAATAGACCCATCGTTATTCCTTCAAATCGTATTCAAAAAAGTTTCTTTTTGAAAAAGAGGCTCTTAGGAAATCCGAAACTAATATTGGAATATTTAGATAAAGAGGAGACTTTCGTTGTACCGATGAAATGCAGATTTCATCAAAATCAAAAAACAGAAGTAAAGAAATTCATTAATACAATAGAAGGATTAAAAGGGTAGTTGTATGGAAAGTATAAGTTCACCTAAGAACGAAAAAAATTAAGGAGCTTGTTAAACTTCAGACTGCAAAAGGTCGTAAGAAAGCAGGGATGTATCTACTTGAAGGGGAACACCTTGTTGAAGAAGCGATTAAAGAAAGAGCTCAGATTAAGTTGATAGTGGTTACCAGTAATCGTCTTGAAGACTATAAAAATCTGTTAGCCCAAACAGATGTACAGGTGCTAGTTGTATCACAAGACGTCTTCCATAAGTTATCAATGACGGAGACGACTCAAGGGATTTTAGCAGTTGTTGAAATTGTTAAGCAGGAGATATTACCTCATAAAGGTCGTTTCATTGTGCTAGACGCAGTTCAAGATCCTGGTAATTTAGGAACGATTGTAAGAACGGCTGATGCTGCTGGTTTTGATGCGGTTATTTTAGGGACGGGGACGGTTGATTTATATAACGACAAAGTTCTTCGCTCCATGCAAGGAAGTCATTTTCACATTCCCGTTTTCCAAGCGAACTTACAAGAATACTTGCCAATACTCAAAGAGAAGGGTGTTCAAGTGGCTGTTACAGCATTGCATCGAGATTCAAAGGATTATTCAGTCTTACAAGGAGCAACAGATGTAGCTATTGTCGTTGGTAATGAAGGTCAGGGAGTCTCTGATGACGTGATTGATTTAGCAGATGTCGTAGTGACGATTCCGATGTTTGGAAAAGCGGAATCACTGAACGTTTCAATTGCCTCAGCTTTATTAATGTATAAAACGAAAGAAACGAAGGAGTAATCAATGGATAATAGACCAAATCCAATGGGAAGAAAACGTCCCATTCTTGAAACTGTTAAAACTATGACAATTATCTTCTTTGCTTTAAGTGCCATTGCAGCTTTATATGATTTTGCCTTAGCTGTGAGAGTACTAATCATGGCGATAGTAATGTTGGTCATCTATACCATCATGTTATTTTCAAAAAAGCATAAATTAGATGATAGAGAAAAAGAAACCGAAGAGTCGTAATGAAGCTGTAAAATCGATTGACAGAATATTCGTCTTTAGGTATAATAATTTAGTACTGTTTCAGTAGCTCAGCAGGATAGAGCATTCGCCTTCTAAGCGAACGGTCGGGGGTTCGAATCCCTCCTGAAACGCTAAATTGAAAGAGCATTATCAAATTTACTTTGATAATGCTCTTTTTGTTTTTAAGTCAGTGAAATCAAGGTAAAAAAGGTTAGATTGTGAATAATTAAGGTTACTTTGTGAAATGTTTTCATTCTGTTTCAAAAATTTTAGTACAGCAGATATAACTGTTATAATACATCTTTCACAACTTACACTGCCTTAAAATAGCGATTATAACAATACTTAACAAAAATCTTTGTATTTTTTTACACTTATGTATTGCACTTAGATTTTAATTGTGTTATAATATTTGTGTAGATAGCTGTTATAAGTTTCACAACCAATTATCTAAGGAGGAAAAAAATTTATGGAACAATGGAACGGTTTCAAAGGTAAAGTATGGAAAGAAGAAGTTAACGTCCGTGACTTTTATCCAAGAAAAACTACACACTTTTATGAAGGAGACGACAGTTTCTTAGCTGGACCTACAGAAGCTACTAAAAGCTTTATGGGCACAAGTAATGGACTTGAACAAACAAGAACGTGAAGCTGGTGGTGTCTTAGATATGGACACTAAAAGTTGTATCAACAATCACTTCACATGGTCCTGGTTACTTAAACAAAGATTTAGAAACAGTTGTTGGTTTCCAAACTGAAAAACCATTCAAACGTAGCTTACAACCATTTGGTGGTATTCGTATGAGTGAGCAATCAGCTGAAGCTTACGGATTCAAGATTGATGAAGAAATTTCTCGTATCTTCCGTGACTGGCGTAAAACTCACAACCAAGGTGTATTCGATGCTTACACTCCAGAAATGCGTGCAGCTCGTAAATCAGGTGTTATCACAGGTTTACCAGATGCTTATGGACGTGGACGTATCATCGGTGACTACCGTCGTGTAGCTTTATACGGGGTTGATCGTTTAATCGCTGAAAAACAAAAAGACTTCGCTAATATTGGCGATGGCACAATGTCAGACGATGTTATTCGTTTACGTGAAGAAGTTTCAGAACAATACCGTGCATTATTGGAATTAAAAGAATTAGGTAACATCTACGGATTCGATATTTCTAAACCAGCTTCAAACGCTCGCGAAGCTTTCCAATGGTTATACTTAGGATACTTAGCAGCTATTAAAGAACAAAATGGTGCGGCTATGTCTCTTGGACGTACTTCAACATTCTTAGATATCTATGTACAACGTGACTTAGAAAACGGAACATTAACTGAAGAACAAGCACAAGAGCTTGTTGACCACTTCGTTATGAAATTACGTTTAGTTAAATTCGCTCGTACACCTGAATACAACGCTTTATTCTCCGGAGACCCAACTTGGGTAACTGAATCAATCGCTGGTGTTGGTGAAGATGGACGTCCATTAGTAACTAAGAACAGTTTCCGTTTCTTACACACATTAGTAAACTTAGGACCAGCTCCAGAACCAAACTTAACAGTTCTTTGGTCAACTCGTTTACCAGAAAACTTCAAATTGTTTGCAGCTAAAACTTCTATTCAAACTTCTGCAATCCAATATGAAAACGATGATGTAATGCGTCCTGAGTGGGGCGACGACTATGGAATTGCTTGCTGTGTATCTGCTATGCGTATTGGTAAACAAATGCAATTCTTCGGAGCTCGTGCTAACTTAGCGAAAACATTATTATATGCGATCAACGGTGGTATCGATGAAAAATCTAAAGCGCAAGTTGGTCCTAAATATCAACCAATCACTTCAGAATACTTAGATTACGAAGAAGTAATGGCTAAATACAACGATATGATGGAATGGATTTGTGGTTTATACTTAAACACATTAAACATCATCCACTACATGCATGATAAATACAGCTACGAAAGACTTGAAATGGCTTTACATGATACAGAAATTCTACGTACAATGGCAACTGGTATTGCTGGATTTTCAGTAGCAGTTGACTCATTATCAGCTATTAAATATGCGAAAGTTAAGACAATTCGTGATGAAGATGGCGTTGTTGTAGACTATGAAGTAGAAGGCGACTTCCCTAAATATGGTAACAACGATGACCGCGCTGACGAAATCGCAATTTGGTTATTGAAAGAATTCATGACTAAAGTTAAAAAACATAAAACTTACCGTAATGCTAAACACACAACTTCTATCCTTACAATTACTTCTAACGTAGTTTATGGTAAGAAGACAGGTAATACTCCTGATGGACGTCGTGCTGGCGAACCATTTGCACCAGGTGCTAACCCAATGCATGGCCGTGACACACACGGAGCATTAGCTTCATTATCATCAGTTGCTAAAGTACCTTACAAATATGCATTAGATGGTATCTCAAATACATTCTCAATCATTCCTAAAGCTTTAGGACGTGAATTAGATGTACAAGAAGAAAACTTAGTTTCTATGTTAGATGGTTACGCTTCAAAAGGTGGTCACCACTTAAACATCAACGTATTCAACCGTGATACATTATTAGATGCTATGGAACACCCAGAAGAATACCCACAATTAACAATTCGTGTATCTGGTTACGCAGTTAACTTCATTAAATTAACTCGTGAACAACAATTAGACGTAATCAACCGTACAATGCACGAAAGCATGTAATCTTAAGGTGTGAGGTCGACTGTTCTGAAATAGACCACTGGAGGAAAATTCAAGAGGATGCAAAGCATCCGACGGAATTTTTCGAAGTGGAGATATTTCAAGGAGACCGAACCGAATTACACAAAATGTGAGGTCGACTGTACTAAGGAGACCGAACCGGATTACGAATGGTGTGAGGTCGACTCGCAAAATTGCTGAAATTAAGAAAACGGATGGGCAAAATCGTCCATCCGTTTTTTAATCGAAATTGCCCTAAAGGACACGAATTGTGATATACTAGAAGAGAAAAGATAGGAGGAATAATGATGAGTGAACTAGTAACTGGATATATTCATTCTACAGAGAGTTTTGGTTCTGTAGACGGACCAGGTATCCGTTTTGTAACCTTCATGCAAGGTTGTCGTATGCGTTGTGAGTTTTGTCATAACCCAGATACTTGGAATATTGGGGGCGGTCATCCGATTACTTCTCAAGAATTACTCGATCAAGCATTGCAATATCGTGCATTCTGGGGACGTAAAGGTGGCGTAACTGTCAGCGGAGGAGAGCCTTTATTGCAAATTGATTTCTTAATCGATTTCTTTAAACGTTGTAAGAAAGCTGGAGTGCACACAACATTAGATAGTTGTGGAATGCCATTTACGTATGACGAACCATTCTTTTCAAAATTCGAAGAGTTATTAGAATATACGGATCTTATTTTATTGGATATTAAACATATTGATGATGAACAACATAAGAAATTAACAGGATGGACGAATAAAAATATTCTTCAACTAGCAGAATATTTATCAGACAAAGGGCAACCCGTATGGATTCGCCATGTGTTAGTTCCAGAACGTTCAGACTATGATGAATATCTCATCCGATTAAGTGAATTTGTAAGTAAAACTGAAAAATGTATTGAAGTTTGAGATTTTACCTTATCATAAACTGGGTGTATATAAATGGAAGAACTTAGGAATTCCATATAAATTGGATCATATTGAACCACCAACTCAAGAACGTGTGGATAACGCTCGACGAATTTTAAGAACTGATGATTATAAAAGGATTTTTAAATGCCTAATGAAAGAACTGTTATAGTATAAAAAGCTATAACAGTTTTTTTTATGTTCAATTTTTATGTATAAGTGCATTTTTTTGTTGGTTTTAATTGGTAATTATGTTAAAATTGTCAATGTAAATTTAAATAGAGAGAGGCCATAAAATGAGTAAATTATTAGTTTTTCGGACATCAAAATCCAGATACTGATGCAATTACATCAGCAATTTCATATGCTTTCTTATTACGTCAATTAGGTGAGGATGCAGAAGCAGTTGCCTTAGGGACTCCTAATGAAGAAACACAATATGCATTAAATTATTTCAAGAAAGAAGCTCCTCGAGTTATTGGGGATGTTTCACAAGAGACAAACCGTGTTGCTTTAGTGGATCATAACGAAGTACAACAAAGCGCAACTGGCGTAGAAAAAGTAGAAGTTGAATTTGTAGTGGATCATCACCGTATTGCAAATTTCCAAACAGCAAATCCTTTATTCTATCGTGCAGAACCTGTTGGATGTACGAATACCATATTGTACAAAATGTATAAAGAATATGGGGTTGAAGTTCCTAAAGATATTGCTGGATTAATGGTATCTGCCATTGTTTCGGATACTTTATTATTCAAATCTCCAACATGTACACAACAAGATATTGAAGCAGCAACCGATTTAGCCAACATTGCTGAGATTGATGTTAATGTCTATGGCCTAGAAATGTTAAAAGCCGGAACAAATCTTGGTGACAAATCTGAAGCGGAGTTAATTGACTTAGATGCTAAATCATTTCCAATGGGTGGGGCAAATTTACGTATTGCTCAAGTAAACGTTGTTGATCCTGAAGAATTATTAGCTCGTAGAGAAGCCTTAGAAGAAAGCATGAGAGCAGCAAATTCAGAAAATGGATATGATACTTTTTGTTTTTTTGTAATTACAAATATCTTAACAAGCGTCTCAACAGTTTTAGTTGTAGGAGATTATAAAGACAAAGTTGCCCAAGCGTTCAACTCAAGCTATACAGATGGATTACTTACATTACCAGGAGTTGTTTCTCGTAAAAAACAAGTAGTACCACCATTAACTGTTGCTTTTGAAGGATAAAATTTTGAGTGGGTGAGGAACAATTTTATTCCTCCCCATTTTTTTGTAAAGGAAATAAATCATGCGTAATTTGATACAATTTATGAAAGATTTTGTTGTTCCACAGTCAAAAAAGAGTGGACGATTTCTTTTAATTTCGATTACAGTTCGAAATTTAACCGTAATGAAAAAAATTTTTATACACAAATATTGGGTCTTTCTGTTTTGCAGGAATTTGATAATGAAGTTTTGATTGGTCATGGAAGAGGGAGTATCCCACTTTTTAAACTAGTCCAAGGAAATGGGGACTCTGATTCATTTTTAACTACCTATTCTATAGGTTTTCGTTTGGCAAGATCTTCTCAAATTGGTGAATTGATGAACCATTTTATTATGGAAGAACAAACGATTATAGGTTCAGGATTCGATGGTTATACAACTAATTTTTATATTATGGATCCAGAGGGAAATCGATTGAAATTTATGGTTGTTGAAGATAATTCTTCTCAAGAAGTGGATCAATATCTAGAAGGAAACGAAATGAAACGTTCGTTGCACGAATTTATTGATGGAATTGATGGAGCTTCTGAAGAATTTCCCGCAAGTGCGAGAATTACTCAACTTCATTATAATGTAATGGACGTAGAAGCAACAACTGAATTTTTAATAAACAACTTCTCGTTTAAAACAACATATGATTATGTAACGAAGCGAAAAAACTTTAAAGTAAACCGTGATGGATATTCAGTAGCTATAAATTCCTGGAATGAAAGGAATAAGAATAGTAAGAGTATTTATGGGCTTTCCATGATTGAATGGCGGGTTCCAAATATGAAGGAACTAGAAAATCTTGTTCTCCATTTAGAAATGAATCAAGTTCCTTTTCATTATTATGATGCCTATTTAAAAGTCCCTACGAAAGATGGGATAGAATATTGTTTCAAAGTAGGTGATCATTCATGAGCTTACTTGAGAAATACTCATATCGTAAATACCGTAAAAATAAACTATTTCGTCACTTTATTTCAGTGATTGCCGTTATTATTTCGGGATTTTTACAAGCATTCACATTAAAAGTATTTATCCAACCTTCAAATTTACTTTCTAGTGGTTTCTTGGGTGTAGCAATTTTAATAAATCAAATATCCGAATTATTTGGTGTAGAGTTATCCATTTCGATTTTATTAATATTACTCAATATTCCTGTGGCCATCTTATGTTATAGAGGGATTAGTGCTCGTTTTACTTTTTATTCGATTCTTCAAGTTTTTGTTGGAAGTTTCTTTATTCGTGTTTTAAATTTTGATCCTTTATTTGTCGATGACACCATGTTGAATGTAATTTTTGGTGGAGTATTAAACGGCTTATATGTTTCACTCGCACTGAAAGGGAATGCTTCAACAGGGGAATGGATTTTATTGCATTATATGTTTTCGAATAAGAGCGGAAAAACCATCTGGCAACAAGTATTCTTATTTAATACATTATTACTTGTAATATTTGGGGCGTTATTTGGATGGAGAAATGCAGGTTATTCGATTATATTCCAATACATTTCTACGAAAGTGATTAGTACATTCCATCAGAGATATCACAGGGTTACATTACAGATTACGACTCGATATGGGGAAGATGTTATGCAATCTTATTTAAAGAATATAAGACATGGAATATCATGTGTGGACGCTATTGGAGGATTTAGTCGAGAAAAAATGTATCTATTACATACAGTAATTTCATCATATGAAGTTATTGATGCCGTAGCTGTTATTAAAGAAGCGGATCCTCGTGCGATTATCAATCAAATTAGTACAGAAAACTTTTATGGAAGATTCCATAGAGAACCAGAGTAGGGAGGTAATTAAACTGCAAGCTATTTCTAAAAAAGACATTTTAAAATCGTTTATGCTCGTAACTTTAGGCTGTTTTTTATTTTCATACACTATTAACGCTGTAGTGATAGCTAATCATTTTGGTGAAGGTGGCCTTACGGGAGTAACACTTCTTATGTTCTATACTCTAAATATTGATCCTGCATTATCAAGTCTAGTTTTAAATGTTTTTTTATTAATCGTCGGTTATCGTTACTTAGAGAAGAAAAACAATGATTTATACAGTTCTTGCTGTATTTGAACTACCGATGTTTCTAAAATACACTCAGGAATGGCCAGTATTTGTACCTGAGAATCTAGTAGTAGCCTCGGTTGCTGCTGGTGTATTTGTTGGTATTGCTTTGGGACTTGTTATTTTAGGAAAAGGCACAACTGCTGGAACAGATATTATTGCAATGATGATGAATAAATATCTTGGATGGCCAGTTTCATCTTCATTATTAGTAATTGATACTATTGTCGTTACTCCTTTAGCTTTTGTAATAGGATTTGAGAAAGCTGTTTTAACGTTAATGATGCTATTTATTGCAAGTAAGGTTATTAATTTTATACTTGAGGGATTTAACCCACGAAAAGCTATAATGATTATTTCAAATCAGTACGAACTAATTGGTCAAACAATTCAAGAGCAATTAGACAGAGGAATCACGGTTCTTGATGGGCATGGATTTTATTCAAAAGATAAAAGACAAGTTCTTTATGTTGTGGTGAATCGTCAACAATTAATGCCAATTCAACGGATTATTCATGAAATAGATCCGAACGCATTTGTTATTATTACAGATGTAAATCAAGTCATTGGAGAAGGATTTACTTTCTACTTCGATGACAGTGGAAATAAATTTTTGCATTAAAAGGATGGGGAGTATGAAAATTAAGAAAGCTTTGGGAATTTTTATAGGTTTTACTTTTTATAAATGGACAAGCGGTTTTAGCAAACGAAAATCAAACGGAATCAACAGTGAATAAAAAAATGTTACTGAAGAAACTACTACTGTAGCAAAGCCTGAAAAAGATGAAGTCACTACAAAAGAAGCGGTATTGAAAAAGAAAGAAGAGGCTCTAATAAAGAAAAAGAAGTGAAACGCACCGGATGGATGAAGGATTTAAACGGGATTTGGTACTATTATAATCAAAATGGTGTTCTAGAGACTTCTAAATGGATTAGGGGACTATTATTTAGAACATAATGGTCAAAATGGCGACAAATAAGTGGGTAGATGATTATCGCTATTTTGTTGATTCTTCAGGAAAATGGATACCAGGAAAAATCACGGTTGGAAAAAGGAAGATGGTTATTGGTACTATTATGACGTACAAGAAAAATCTTACTAGAAACAAATGGGTCGATTCTTATTATTATTTAGGATCTGATGGTAAAATGAGTGTTGATAATTGGGTTGATAATTATCAATATTACGTCGATAAAAGATGGTGTCTGGGTCCCAGGAAAGCAAAAAGAAAAATTGGGTTAGATTAGATTCTATTTGGTATTTCTATGAAAAATGGATTACCAGTAAGAAATGTATGGAAAGGAAATTACTTTCTACAAGAAGATGGCACAATGGCAACGAACAAATGGGTAGATGATTATCGTTATTTTGTTGGTGATAATGGTGCTTGGATTAGAGATAAGAAGATGAAATCTGGATGGGTAAAAGAGAATGGTTATTGGTACTTTTACGAAGGAAAAGAATCTCTAGTTAAAAATGCTTGGAGAGGTAATTATTACTTGGGTGAAACGGGAGAGATGCTCGTTAATCAATGGGTCGATCAAAATCGATACTATGTCAATGAGGATGGAAAATGGATTCCAGAAGCCCAAAAAGGGAAAGATGGATGGAAACAAAACTCTTCCGGTGATTGGTATCATTTTTCAAATGGTATTCCTTCCCGAAACAAATGGGTCGGAAGTTATTATCTTTTAGATGATGGAAAGATGGCAACCAATAAATGGGTAGATAATTTTAAATATTATGTAGGTTCTGATGGTGCTTGGGTTTCCAACATTAGCGAAGCTAAAAATCGTAAAGAAATCTTACTGGATTTAGCTCGAGGCTTTATTGGAGTAGAACAGTATGATCCTCTTCACCAATATTTGGTTAATCAATATAATTCTGGACCAAGTAGTTATAGTGGATATAAAGTACAAAGCTGGGATGATTGGTGCGATGTTTTTGTTTCATCTATGTACCAAATTGCGGGAATGATTGACCTTATTGATAAAGAAGCGTATGTTCCTTATCACATAAATATTTTCAAAAATAAGAGAATTTGGATTGGCAAATCAACACCAAGAGCTGGAGATATTGTAACTTTTGACTGGAATGGTGATGGTCTTGCAGATCATATTGCAATTGTTGAAAAAGTAGAAGATGGGAAAATCGTAACTATTGAAGGAAATACCACGGAACATTTGAATGTTGATGAGTCAAAAGTAGTGCGCCACACTCATCGCTTATCCGCATACTATATCATTGGGTACGCTCGTCCTAACTATTAATTTATGTTATAAAAAAACCAGTCATTTTTGACTGGTTTTTTTATCTTTTTTATTAGCTCAAAAAGCACTCAATTCAGCGTATATTAACGGTTGATTTTTAGTGAAAAATTCCCAGTGTTATGTTATTATAAATTAAATCAATAAAATGATTAAATTTATATAAAGGAGGTAGCTTTTATGGTAGGGATTATCATTGCAAGTCATGGTGAATTCGCTGACAGGGATAAAACAATCTGGTTCTATGATTTTTGGAAACCAAGAAAAAGTTGAATCAGTTACATTTATGCCTAGTGAAGGCCCTGAAGACTTACAACGTAAACTGCGTGAGGCTGTTGATAAACTAGAGACAGAAGAAATTCTATTTTTAGTAGATTTATGGGGAGGAAGCCCATTTAACCAAGCAAATATTTTTGTTCGAAGAAGATCCTGAACATCGTGCAATTGTTGCTGGTTTAAGCTTACCAATGCTTATTGAATCGTACGCTAGTCGTTTTTCAATGAATACTTCTCATGAAATCGCAAAGGCAATTGCACCAACTGCGATTGAAGGAGTTAAGATTCGTCCAGAAGCTCTTCAACCAGAAGAGAAGAAAGAGGAAAAATCTGCACCTTCAGCACCCGTTACTAACGGAGCCATTCCAGAAGGAACAGTTATTGGAGATGGAAAAAATTAAATTCGTTTTAGCTCGTATCGATACTCGTTTGTTACATGGACAAGTAGCTACAAGCTGGACGAAAGCAACAAATCCAAACCGCATTATCGTAGTTTCTGATAAAGTTGCAAAAGATGACTTACGTAAGAAATTAATTGAACAAGCAGCACCTACTGGAGTTCGTGCTCATGTGATTCCACTAAATAAACTAGTTGAAGTTTATAACGATCCACGTTTTGGGGATACAAAGGCATTATTATTATTCGAAACACCGCAAGAGGCTTTAGAAGTTATTGAAAAAGGTGTTCATATTGATGAATTAAATATTGGATCAATGGCACACTCTGTAGGTAAAGTTCAAGTAAGTAATGCATTATCATTAGACCAAGATGATGTGGAAACTTATAAAAAAATTACGTGACTTAGGTGTTAAAATGGATGTTCGAAAAGTTGTTTCGGATTCTCCTGCCGACATCTTTAAATTGATTGAAGCAAAGTCTAACGAAGGCTTGAAAACTATAATAGAGAGATAGGAGATTATTATGGATTTTAATGTATTTCAAATTATTTTAGTCCTAATTGTCGCATTCTTAGCTGGTTTGGAAGGGATTTTAGATGAGTTTCAATTCCACCAACCAATTATTGCTTGTACATTAGTTGGGCTTGCGACAGGACATTTAACTGAGGGAATTATCCTTGGTGGTTCTTTACAAATTATTGCACTTGCTTGGGCAAACGTAGGTGCTGCGGTGGCACCAGATGCTGCTTTAGCGTCTGTAGCTTCAGCTATTATTTTTATTAAAGGGAATGATTTTTCAGAAGGTGGACGAAACCTTGCTATTGCTACTGCTGTTACTTTAGGAACAGTTGGTTTAGTTTTAACAATGGTGGTACGTACATTATCAGTTGCATTAGTCCATAGAGCGGATGCAGCGGCTGAAAAAGGAGACTTCAAAGGAGTTTCATTCTGGCATTATGTTGCATTATGTTGCCAAGGATTACGTATTATGATTCCAGCTGGATTACTTTTATTCTTACCTTCAGATGTTGTTCAAGGTTACTTAAAATCAATTCCTGATTGGTTTGCTAATGGTATGACAATTGGTGGTAACATGGTAGTTGCAGTGGGGCTAGCAATGGTTATTAACTTAATGGCTTCTAAAGAAACTTGGCCATTCTTCTTCATCGGTTTCGCAATCGCTCCTTTAAACGAGTTAACATTGATTGCAACTGGTGTTATCGCTTTAAGTTTAGCGTTAATTTACTTAAACTTATCTAATAACAGCGGAAATGGTTCAACTGGTGGACGCTCAGGTTCTGGAGACCCACTAGGTGACATTTTAAATGACTACTAAGGAGTGTGAATGAGATGACAGAGAAAAAAGTATCTTTAACGAAACAAGACCGCTTAAAAGTTATGTTACGTTCACAATTCTTACAAGGTTCTTGGAACTATGAACGTATGCAAAATGGAGGATGGGCATTCTCCCTAATTCCTGCATTGAAAAAATTATACCCAAACCCAGAAGATTCAAAAGCAGCGTTAAAACGTCACTTAGAATTCTTTAATACTCACCCATATATTGCTTCACCAATTCTTGGGGTAACTTTAGCTTTAGAAGAAGACCGTGCAAACGGTGCGCCAATTGATGACGCAACAATCCAAGGGGTTAAAGTTGGTATGATGGGACCACTAGCTGGTATCGGTGACCCTGTATTCTGGTTTACTGCTCGTCCTATCTTAGGTGCGATTGCCGCTGGGTTAGCAGCAACAGGTTCAATTATTGGACCATTATTCTTCTTTATTGTTTGGAACTTAATTCGTATCGGTTTTATGTGGTATACACAAGAGTTAGGATATCGCCAAGGTTCTGAGATTACTAAAGACTTATCTGGTGGTATTTTACAATCTATTACAAAGTTTCATCAATTGTAGGGATGTTTGTAATGGGGATTTTGGTACAACGTTGGACAAGTATGAAATTCCCACTTGTCTTAACAAAAGTACAATTGACGGCTGATCAATATATTCAAACACCTGGAAAAGATGAAGTTGTAACTGGTGGACAACTTCAAGAGATTGTTGCTAAATTATTAGATGGTAAAAAGTTATCGCCTGAAGTAGTAACTACTCTTCAAGACAACTTGAATAAATTGATCCCAGGATTGGCTGCTTTACTATTAACATTCTTTGTAATGTGGTTATTGAAGAAAAATGTAAAACCAATTTACATTATCTTCGGGCTATTTGTCTTAGGTATTTTAGCTGGTTTAACAGGAGTAATGGCTCCTTAATCCTACTTGATTGGAGATAGACTATGGCTGTTTCATTAAATACAAAAGCGATTTATAAAACAAAAGCAAACCTTTTTAATGGAGGACTAGGATTTAAAAATGGTGATATCCTCATTGGAGATCGCGCATTTGAATTCTATAATCATCAGAACCCGGAAAGCTATCTTCAAATTCCATGGGAAGAAATTAAATTGGTTAGGGCTCATGTCATGTTTAAAGGACGTTTTATTAGAGCATACTATATTGATACGAAACAAGCTGGAACATTTCAGTTTATTTCTTCAGATGCTGGACGAACTCTTAAAATGATGAGAGATTTTATTGGAAATGATAAAAATCGTTAAAACTGAGCCATTATTTAGTTTTAAAAAAACTATTTAAAAAGTAATAAAAAGGCGAATGCTTTAGCATTCGCCTTTTTAAATTTCATTTGTAAGTAGAAAAGGATAATGATACATGGAAAGATTCAAATTCACCGTTGGATATGTTACAAATTCTCCATCTTTTTGAGCTTTTATAGGGTTCATTAATTTTTATATTGGCTTTTGTACATGAGTATTCTTTTTAAATTTTTGGGAAACAGTTTGAAATGAGTCCCATTTGTTAAAAATAAAACGGAAAAGCTTTTTAGAACTGTAAAAAGAGAAACTTTTCTTGCAATTGCAATTTGAAAATGATGACTTCCTTGTGTTGCAGAAGGTACAAAAGCGAATCCCACCTCCAAAGTAGGCGTGATTAAAAGCTCCAAGTAGAAGATTTTTGTAGAAGTAAAACTTTCTTTGTCATCAAGAGTGATTAGGGCGTCAAACTCTTTGCGTTCTTTAAAAGCCTTAATAATAGGTGTTAGTAAGAAGCTTTTTTTAATTCCTTTAGCTTGAAGGAGTGCTTGCCTTTGTTTTTGGTTTATTTCACAAATAGCAGCATCAATCCCAAATCCCATCGAATTTAAAATGATACCAGTTGTCTGTGAGTTTTCTTCTGAATAAGTAAGAAACTCTAAGTCAATAATATGATTCTTTGAAAGATTTTTCGATAAACTTTCTCGCGTGATGAGTTAAATTCATTTCCCGTGAAAAATCATTCCCAGTTCCGGCCGGTAAATAGCTAAGAGGTACAAAGATGTTCTGTTGTTTTAAATATTGAAGAGCTTCATTGAGAGTGCCATCACCACCAACAATAACGACTATTGTATGCTGATTTCGTTGCTGTAGATGTTTGTCCATTAATTCTGGAAGTTCTCCAGCTCTTTGAGTCTGAAATAATTTGAAGGGAATTCCTTTTTCTGTACAAACTTCAACAATATGATTAATTTGTTGCTGTCCTGAAAAACTGCCAGACATCGGATTTCCAAAAATAAATAAATTCATGAAATACTTCCTTTCGATTCTTCACAATTATAGCATAAATGAAAGTTAAAATAGAGTGATTTTTGTAAGAAATAACGTATAATGAAGATGAGGTGAAAGTATGGCTAATGATTTTTTTGAGCGAGTGTTAAATCCTACTTGGAAAAAAATTTAAGTAGAGAATCGAAAAGAAGTAGTAATTTCGAAATATTCTACGCTTTTTTTCGTGAATCCAATACTAACAATTGAAGATTTAAAGTTTGTACAATATGATTACGCTGGTATCACAAATGATACGTTTGAAGTAACGATTGATGGCAGAGTTTTTGTTTTTGTACCTGGTCAGAAAGAGGTTGTTCTTGGGTGGGATAGCGGTTTGTCAGGACTTTCAGGTCTTGACTGCAGTGAAGAGAGACAAGAACTAAGATATGCGTTTAAACGGTATTTGAACCAACACGTAACTGGGTTTATGTTTTTAAATCAAAATGTTCAAGAAAAAGATTTAACTCAAGAAAAATTAACGACTCAAATTGTTGAAGATGGGATTAATGTCATGACTTCAGAGTTAAGACAAGTTGATATACCAGCAATGTTAGTCGAAAAGAAGCCTAATTTTGTTGGCTTAAAATTTATTGGTCATTATTCTGTGGTTACTGGTCAGCTAGATGGGGATGACATGGTATCAAGTGAAACATTATCTATTTTAGAAGAGGCCATTACCCCAGATAATTCATTAGAAGCTCTTTTTCAAGAATTTCCAAGAGCAGTAAGAGTTGATCAGTATTTTATGCAACAGGATATTCAGAATCCAGATCTTTTTGAGTGTTATGTAGCAGATTCAGTTAGTTATGATGAGGGACGCAAAGAGATAGAAAGATCTGGAATGGGACTTTTAAATGAAGATGAATGGGAATATTGTTGCGGTAGTGGTACAAGACGATTATTTAAATGGGGAAATCAACTACATCGAACACTTCTGCAGGATGAGTTTAAGTCTCCTTTATGGAAAGTAAATATGTTTGGTTTAGAAATAGCAAATGCTGAATTCGGACCAGAAATTATAGAAGGTCGTCCATATACAAAAGGAGCTTGGCTTGAAGAAAACTTTAAAGCACCTGTGTTAAATTTATTACCGCTTTCTTCTTACTATTCAGTAAATCTTCCACTTTTTGTTGATCCTAATGGAAAATTAGCAGCTGGATATTATTGTATAAGAAGAGCTATTCGAATTGAAATGTAATCATGAAATCAGTCACGGTTGTGGCTGATTTTTTAAATATTTATTAAAGTCAAAAAAAGTCAGAAAAAAACATTGACCTTTCCTGACTAAAGGTGTATACTTAATTCATGGTCAAGAGACCACAAAAGGAGGAATGAAGATGAATATTGAAAAAATGACAACAACAATGCAACAAGCATTAGGCCAAGCGCAACAAATTGCGATGGTCCGTAAACATCAAGAAATAGATATTCCTCATTTATGGAAAGTATTTATGGAACCAAATCACTTTGCTAGAAATTTATATAGTGATTTACAAGTGAATGACAAAGAATTTGAGGAATTAATCGATAAAGAATTAGACCGTATTTCTGTAGTGGAAGGGCAAAATGTCCAATACGGTCAAAGTATGAGTCAAAACTTATATCGACTCTTTACAGAAGCTGAAAAGATTAGAGAGAGCTTTAAAGACGATTACTTATCTACAGAGGTAGTTGTACTTGCATTAATGGAACTACATAATCATCCATTAACACGCTATTTAGTACAACATCATATAACTAAAGAAAATTTGAGAGCTCGTATTGAAGAGCTAAGAGGGGGAGAACGTGTGACTAATCAAAATCAAGAAGAACAATATGAAGCATTATCAAAATATGCACGTAATTTAAATGAAGCTGTTCAATCTGGTAAACAAGATCCAGTCATTGGACGTGACGAAGAAATTCGAGATGTAATTCGTATCTTATCTCGTAAAACAAAAAACAACCCTGTCTTAATCGGGGAACCAGGTGTTGGTAAAACAGCTATCGTAGAAGGATTAGCTCAACGTATCGTTAAAAAAGACGTACCGGAAAACTTAAAAGATAAATTAATCTACTCATTAGATATGGGTGCTTTAATCGCGGGAGCAAAATACCGTGGTGAATTCGAAGAACGTTTGAAAGCTGTTCTTAAAGAAGTAACGAAAATCTGAAGGACGCATCATATTATTTATCGATGAAATTCATACAATTGTGGGTGCTGGTAAGACAGAAGGCTCAATGGATGCTGGTAACTTACTAAAACCAATGTTGGCTCGTGGTGAACTGCATTGTATTGGCGCTACTACTCTTGATGAATACCGTGAAAATATGGAAAAAGACAAGGCGTTAGAACGTCGTTTCCAAAAGGTACTTGTTCAAGAACCGACTGTTGAAGACACCATTTCAATTCTTCGTGGGTTGAAAGAACGTTTCGAAATCCACCACAGTGTAAATATTCATGACAGTGCGTTAGTGGCTGCTGCGACTTTATCAAACCGTTATATTACTGACAGATTCTTGCCAGATAAAGCGATTGACTTAGTCGACGAAGCCTGTGCTACAATCCGCGTTGAAATGAATTCAATGCCAACAGAACTTGACGCAGTCACTCGTCGTTTGATGCAACTTGAAATCGAAGAACAAGCATTGAAAATGGAAAAAGATGACGCTTCTCAAAAACGTCTTGCTATTTTACAAGAGGAATTAGCAGAACAACGTGAAAAAGCCAATAATCTCAAAATGAAATGGGAAATCGAAAAAGAAGAAGTCAATAAAATCCGTAATAAACGTGAAGAAATCGACCGTGCTAAACGCGAATTAGAACAAGCAGAAGCTGATTACAATCTTGAAAAAGCGGCTGAACTTCGTCACGGACGTATTCCAGCTCTTGAACAAGAATTGAAAGGAATTAGAAGAACAAAAATAAAGCGAAATGCTGAAAGCATCGCAACGTCTCGTTCAAGAATCAGTAACGTCTGAAGAAATTGCTCGAGTAGTGGGACGCTTGACAGGTATTCCAGTAACAAAATTAATGGAAGGCGAACGTGAAAAACTTCTTCACTTAGAAGATATTCTTCATGAACGTGTCATCGGTCAAGATGAAGCTGTACAAAAAGTGGCTTCAGCAGTCCTTCGTTCTCGTGCAGGTTTACAAAATCCTAGCCGTCCAATCGGTAGCTTCTTGTTCCTAGGACCTACAGGGGTAGGTAAGACAGAACTTGCAAAAAGCTCTTGCAGAGGATTTATTCGACTCAGAAGACCATATGGTTCGTATCGACATGAGTGAATATATGGAAAAACATTCAGTGTCTCGTTTAGTGGGGGCTCCTCCAGGATATGTAGGATATGAAGAAGGAGGCCAATTAACAGAAGCTGTTCGTCGTAATCCTTATACAATCGTTCTTTTAGATGAAATTGAAAAAGCTCATCCAGATGTATTTAATATCTTATTACAAGTATTAGACGATGGACGCTTAACCGATTCTAAAGGACGTGTAGTAGACTTCAAGAATACAGTGATGATTATGACAAGTAATATCGGTTCACAATTCTTGCTTGAAAATCAAGGTGAAACAATCGATGAAGAAACTCGTACAGCAGTAGAGGGTGTCCTAAAAGCAACCTTCAAACCAGAGTTCTTGAACCGTATCGACGAAACAATCTTCTTCACACCACTTTCTAAAGTCAATATTCGTGGTATCATTACGAAGATGTTGAAACAATTAGCCAAACGTGTAGAAGACCAAGAAATCGTCTTAAGCTTCACAGATGAATTGAAAGATTGGATTGCAGATAATGCTTATAATCCAGTGTACGGTGCTCGTCCAATTTCTCGTTATATTCAACGTGAAATTGAAACGCCACTTGCTAAAGAAATCATCCGTGCAAGCATCCTTCCAGGCGACCAAGTGAAATGTGATTTAGGAATTGATCATGTGACATTTGAAGTGATTGGAAAGAATGAATAATAAGTAATAATAAAACGCAATGGACATTTGTCCATTGCGTTTTTTGTGTTTATTGTTCTTCTTGAATACGACGTTTTCTAATACCCCAGAATTGAAAGTAGTCAGTACGAATAGCGCCGTTATAAAGTTTGCGTTTCTTTGTCGCTTTTTGGCCATAGTGATCTTCAAATGTTAAGTCGCTCGTTAAAATATATTTACTCCAAGTTGTCAGTGGTGCATAGGTTTCACCCATTTGTTTATAGATGGCTTGAGCTTGTTCTTCAGAAAGAAGACGGTCTCCGTATGGTGGGTTTGCCACAATTATTCCATTTTCTTTCTTAGTACGGAAGTCCTTTAATTGCATTTGCTTGAATTCGATTTGGTCTGCGACACCTGCTTTAATGGCGTTTTGTTTAGCAATCTCAATCATTGAACCATCGATATCGGCACCAAGAATATCGAGTTGAATATCAGTGCGGATTTCTTTTCTTGCTTCTTCTCTGACTTTGTCAAATACGCCTGGAGTAAAGAAAGTCCATTTTTCAGCTGCAAACGAACGATTCAATCCAGGAGCGATATTCTTACCAATCAGAGCCGCCTCAATTGGGATTGTCCCAGAACCACAAGTAGGGTCGTAGAACGGTTTATCAGGATACCAACTTGTAAGCATCACAAGAGCCGCAGCCATGTTTTCTTTCAGTGGTGCGCCACCTTTTTCAGTACGGTAACCACGTTTGAAGAGACTAGTTCCACTTGTATCAATTGTAAGAGTGACAACATCTTTTAAAATAGCCACTTCGATAGGGTAGAGGGCACCAGACTCAGGCAAGTGAGTACGACGATGATAAGCTTCGCTTAAACGATTGACAATCGCTTTTTTAACGATGGATTGGCAGTTAGGAACACTGTGAAGAGTCGATTTTACAGATTTACCAGAAACTGGGAATTCAGCATCGACGGGAAGAATTTTCTCCCATGGAATCGCTTTTGTTTGTTCAAAGAGCGAGTCGAAAGTTTTTGCAGTGAACTGTCCCATAATGATTTTGATACGGTCTGCAGTTCGAAGCCAAATATTTGTACGAGCGATATCGTAGTCGTCACCTTCAAAGAAGGCTTTTCCGTTTTCTACTTGAACCTCATAACCCATGTTGCGTAATTCTTTACCAACGAGAGCTTCAATTCCTGCAGCTGCAGTTGCTACTAATTTATATTTTGTCATAGATTTCTCCTTTATTCGTAAAAAGAGGAGTGGACACAAGGCCTCACTCCTTACCATTTGCTAAAAATCCTGAAGTAAACTTCTATAAGCCATGTTCTGTTCCATTTAATAGCAGGATCCATTAAATTTCAGTAATCATCTGTCTACACAAATGTGTCTCTTTTTTCGTTCATTTCCTAGTAAGAGTGCCCCTACCATAAGTTTGGGTTGCTCGCTCGAGGGGTTTACCGCGTTCCACCAATTTCGTTTCCAAAATTGCTTCGTCACTGTGGCACTTTCAAGAATACTAGAGCATAGCATTGCCGTAGCTCGTTTTTCTGCCGTCAACATGAAGTTGCCTTAGCTTATTGTTTCGCTAGCACGAACACTACAAGCATCTCAGCTTGTGCGAGCATGGACTTTCCTCAGCATTGAATGCCGCGATTACTCAAAGTTTACTTAGTAATTAGTTAAATGTATCAATATTGATACATTTATGATTAATAATCGTTGTCACGTAATGGTGTAATTACACGTGTTTTATAAAAATCGTCATCATCTTCTGTTGAATCCAATGAAGAATGAGCACCATTTCCTTCTTCTAACTTCGAATCAAAAACATGTTTTTCTAGATTTGAAAGTCTTTTTAAAAATATCAAAGTTAGTCACCCTGAAGAAGAAACATTAGAAGTACGATTTACTTTTTGATACAGTTGCTTGACGAGATAATTCGTCTACTTTTCGTTAATAAACGTTCGTTTTCTGCTTGTAAAAAGCTGATTTCCTTTTTGGAATGTGTCATAATCACGAATAATTAAGTCTAAAAATGCATCGACTTCTTCAATATCAAAACCTCTGAATGAGCGTTTAAATTGTTTTTGTAAAAATATCTTTTGTACTTAATGAAATACGCGCCATAATTGCTTTCCCTTTTTTAATCAATCATAATAATCATTAATTTAATTTATCTTCTTTATGATACTAAAATCACTAGGAAAAATACAAATACGACAGAGTTATTTTTAGTTATTTTTAATGAAATTTGATATAATTTTTTTAAAAATAAACTTGTAAAGTAGAGGATTATCATGAATTGGTTAGAAGTATCGGTAAATACACATTCAGAAAGTGTAGAAGTAGTAAGCTCTATTCTGATTGAATTAGGTTTCCAAAAGGAGTTTCTATTGAAGATCCACAGGACTATTATCAATTAACGGATGAACAACTTGAATGGTTAAAAGTTCAACAAAAAGATCTTTACGAAACAGATACAGTGATCGTTAAAGGATATTTTCAACCTTCACAGTGGTCAAAGGATTCAGATGTCCTTCTTCATGAAAAAAACTAGAGGAAATTAAAGTTTATGAGCTTGCAAACAGGACCGCTATCCGTACAAGTGAAAGAAGTAGGAGAAGAAGACTGGGCTAATGCATGGAAACAATACTATTTTCCTGTGCGTGTCACGAGATTTTTAACAGTGGTTCCTAGTTGGGTTGATTATGAAAAGGAACAAGATGATGAGTTATTAATCGAATTAGACCCTGGTTTAGCATTTGGAACAGGAACACATCCAACGACTCAATTGTCCCTAACTGCTTTAGAGCAAACGATTCGAGGAAATGAGAGTGTGCTGGATGTGGGCACAGGATCTGGTGTTTTAAGTATTGCTTCTAAACTATTAGGTGCAAGTAAGGTGACTGCATTTGATATTGATGAAATTGCTACTCGAGTTGCAAAAGAAAACATTGCATTGAATCCTACCATTGGTGAAATCGAAGTTTATGAAAATAATTTACTTGTTGGAGTAGATCAGAAGAGTGACTTAATCGTTGCGAATATTTTGGCTGAAATTTTACTTCAAATGCCCGAAGATGCTTATCGAAATCTGAATGATGATGGAAGATTAATTTTATCAGGAATCATAGAGTCAAAAGCAAATGAAGTGAAGGAAGCTTATGAAAAAGCTGGATTTACTCTTGTTGAAAGAATGACAATGAGAGAGTGGAATTGTTTTATTATGAAAAAGGATGTTGAGTAAATGCAACGTTATTTTGTAAAAAGGAATCGTTAGCGAAACTACTCATTCACTTGAGTTTTCAAAGGAACAGATTCATCAGTTAAAAAAAGTAATGAGAATGAAAGTAGAAGAGCAGTTTGAAATTGTGGATGAGAATAGTACCTTAGCCATAGTTGAACTAGTTTGTTTAGAACCTTTTGAAGTAAGAGTTATTAAGACCTTAAATCAAAAGGTGGAACTTCCCGTATTTACCGCAATTGCAGTCGGTTTATCTAAAGGAGATAAATTAGATTGGATTGTTCAAAAAGCAACGGAATTAGGAGTTAATGAAATTATTCCTATTGAGATGTCTAGAAATGTTGTGAAATGGAACAAGGATAAAGCTAGCAAAAAAACTGAAAGACTACAAAAGATAGCAGAAGAAGCAAGCGAACAGTCTCATCGATTAAAAGTACCCTTTGTTAGTGAAGTAATGACGATCGACAGTTTGATTGAATACACAAAACCGTATCATCAAAAATTAATTGCCTATGAAGAAGCTGCAAAAGAAGGCGAAACGGTTCAACTTGTAAAGAGTTTACAAGCTTTAAAAGAAGGAGAAAAGATTGTTTTTGTTTTTGGGCCTGAAGGCGGCATTGACGAAAAAGAAGTAGCCAAATTACAAATGAATGAGTTTCATACTTGTTCATTAGGGCCAAGAATTTTACGAGCAGAAACTGCTCCTTTATATGCTTTAAGTGCATTATCATACCAATGTGAATTACTCCAATAAACTTCAGTTGACGATATTCGTTTAGAGCGGTACTATAAATTACTACATGCAATCAAGAAATGCTTAAGGAGATTCAAATGTCTAAAAATAAGACTTACACCTCAGATGATGTCCTTGCAATGTGTAAGGAGTACATGAATGAGAAGCACATTAAATTTATAGAAAAAGCGATTTATTTCGCAACTTTCGCTCATAAGGAACAAGTGCGTAAATCAGGTGAAGCGTATATTGTTCATCCTATCCAAGTTGCTGGGATTCTTGCGGAATTAAAGCTGGATCCTGATACTATTGCAACAGGGTTTCTTCATGATGTTGTTGAAGATACGGGATTTAGTATCGATGATATTGAGTATGAGTTTGGAAAAGATGTAGCATTTCTTGTAGAAGGTGTCACGAAATTAGGAAAAATCAAATATAAATCTCACGCAGAACAACAAGCGGAGAATCACCGTAAAATGCTTCTTGCGATGGCTAATGATTTGCGTGTGATTATGGTAAAACTAGCGGATAGACTACATAATCTTCGTACATTAAAATTTCATAAGCCTGAAAAACAAAGAATGATTGCGGAAGAAACGCTTGAAATTTATGCACCGTTAGCGCACCGTCTAGGGATGAATAAAATTAAGTGGGAATTAGAAGATACGTCTCTTCGTTATTTAAACCCACAACAATATTATCGTATTGTTCATCTCATGAATTCAAAACGTGATGAACGTGAAGAGTACATTGAAACGACGATTGAAAATATTAAAGAAGCGACTAAAGATTTGGAAATTGAAGCGGTCATTTATGGACGTCCAAAAACATATTTATTCCATCTACCGTAAAATGAAAGATCAAAAGAAACAGTTTAGCGAGATTTACGATTTACTTGCGATCCGTGTTTTAGTGGATAGTATTAAGGATTGCTACGCAGTACTTGGAGCAATTCATACAAAATGGAAACCAATGCCAGGTCGTTTTAAAGACTATATTGCGATTCCAAAAGCGAATATGTATCAATCCATCCATACAACCGTGATTGGTCCTGGTGGACGACCTGTGGAAATTCAAATCCGTACCTTCGAAATGCACCAAGTAGCTGAGTACGGGGTTGCTGCTCACTGGGCTTATAAAGAAGGAAATAAAGAAAAAGTTACGAACGATCCATTACAAAAAAACAATTAGATTGGTTTAAGGACTTAATCGAACTTCAAAATGAAACTAAAGATGCAAAAGACTTTATGAATAGTGTGAAGGGAGATATCTTCGGTGATAAGGTTTATGTCTTTACGCCGAAAGGAGATGTATCTGAGCTTCCTTTAGGTTCTGGACCACTTGATTTTGCTTATAATATTCATACTGAGGTTGGTAACAAAACAGTAGGGGCCAAAGTCAATAATAAGATTGTTCCATTGAACTACCAGTTAAAGACTGGGGATATTGTAGAGGTATTGACGTCTGCCAATTCATTTGGACCATCTCGTGACTGGATTAATCTTGTTTATACGACTCGTGCGAAAAATAAAATCAAACGTTTCTTTAAATTACAAGATCGCGATGAAAATATTATTAAAGGACGAGAGTTACTCGAAAAACAAATTACAGAACTTGGATTTAATTTCAAAGACTTTATGACAAAACAAGGCATGAAAGACATTGCTTCTCGCTTCAACTTTGGAACGGAAGAAGATTTGTTAGCAGCAATTGGCTTTGGAGAAGTCTCTTATCAAACAGTTGCCAATAAGATGACCGATAAAGCTCGTAAAGAAATTGAGGACCAAAAAGTTGTCGAAACTGCTTTTGAGAAAACAACGACTCAAGGACAGAAGAAAGAAAGTCAAAAGATGAAAATTCGTCACGAAGGTGGCGTGATTATTGAAGGAGTAGACAATCTTTTAATTCGTTTAAGTCGTTGTTGCAATCCAGTTCCTGGGGACGATATTGTTGGTTATATTACGAAAGGTCGCGGAATTTCAGTTCATAGAAAAGACTGTCCGAACGTTCAACTACCTGAGAGCGAACAAAATCGTTGAATCGAAGTAGATTGGGAGGATGCTGCTAACACAGGACAACAATATGATACAGAACTAGTTGTTGAAGGATACAACCGTAATGGATTATTGAATGAAGTCTTGAATGTTATCAACAGTACGACGAAATCACTAAACTCAGTTAACGGGAAAGTTGATGCGAATAAGATGGCGACAATCTCCGTCAATATCGGAATTATGAATACGCAACAATTAGACTTTATTGTGGATAAGATTAAACAAATTCCCGATGTATACAGTGTACGTCGTGTGATTTCATAGGAGGAGTTCATGAGAATAGTATTACAGCGAGTGAAGTCAGCAAGTGTATCGATTGAAGGCTCCGTTGTTGGTGAAATCAAATCAAGGCTTCCTCTTATTAGTTGGTGTGGGACCTGATGATAATAGAGATGATGCCTCCTATTTAGCTAAGAAAAGATTGCAGGCATGCGTATCTTCAGTGACGAGAATGGAAAGATGAATCTGTCGATTGACCAAGTCGGCGGAAAGATTTTATCTGTTTCGCAATTTACACTGTTTGCCGATACGAAAAAAGGGAATAGACCTTCTTTTACAGGGGCTGCCAGTCCTGAAGTAGCGAACCAACTTTATGAAGAATTCAATGAAATCCTACGCACAAAGTATGGGTTAACTGTTGCAACAGGAGAGTTTCGGAGCAGATATGCAAGTGAGTCTTGTAAATGATGGGCCAGTAACGATATTACTCGATACAAAAATCAATAAAAAGAAAGCACAGGAGAAATCCTGTGCTTATTTCTTTAAATCAAATGATTATGGACGTTTGTTTTCTAAGTCTGTTCTTACGACTAAAACGTCACAAGAGGCATTCCGAATCACGTATTCAGAAACCGAACCAATGAAAAGACGTTCTACAGCATTTAAGCCGGTAGCTCCCATCATGATAAGGTCATATTGTAATCCTTTTTGTCAGTTGTTTAGAAATGACTACTTTAGGAGAACCATATTCAAGTACGGTTTCAACATCTGTAAAGTTATGAGATTTAGCATAATCAACATATTCAGCAAATAAGTTTTCAGCTTGTTTACGAATCTCATCTGAAAAATTACCCTCAAATCCAGTAGGAGTTTGAAGAGAACGAGTATCGATGACATGAGATAATACAAGCTTCGCATGATTTCGTTTGGCAACTTCAATGGCTTTGTCAAAGGCTAGTTTTGCTTCTTTTGAACCATCAATTGGAACGAGAATTTTTTCATATTCATGAAACATAAAATCACATCCTTATTCTTGATACTCTTATTATACACCTAAAGGAAGGGAATGAAAAGGGAACCAAAAAAGGAAGAAAATAGGAATTTAAGTAAAAGAAAAACCACTCATGAAGAGTGGCCTAAAGTTAATAACTTTATATAGATTTCCAACGATGCCGTTTGATGTATTTGTTAGTTTGAACCCGCATCTAAAGCAGGTGGGCTTCTATGTATTACTTCCTAACTACCAAGTGAAAAGGCTTGTTATCAGTAACATCAATCTGAATCCCTAAAAAGTCGTAAATTGTTCGGTCAACACTTAGTAAATACCGCGCACATCATAGATCTCTATGTCATTATAGTAGCACATGAATAGGCGAAATGCAATAAATTTTTGGTACCGATTTCTTAAGAAATCACTAATTATTTTGACGATATTTTTGGTATTGTTTCATCAAGGCTTCCTCGTAGGAAGAGGTTGGTTCAGCTTTGAAAATATTCCTCATTTTTAAGTGCATCTGGCAAGTATTGTTGTTTTACAAAATGTCCTGGATAGTCATGAGGATATTTGTATCCAATGCCACGTCCTAACTTTGGAGCTCCAGAATAATGAGCATCTTTTAAGTAGTCTGGAATACTTATTGCACGACCTTTTCTGACATCTGACAAGGCGCTATCGATAGAACGAATCGCAGTGTTTGATTTTGGTGAAAGGGCAAGTTCGATAATCGCATTTGCAAGAGGAATTCTAGCTTCAGGTAACCCAAGACGTTCAGCGGCTTGAACAGCAGAAACAGCACGGGATACGCCTTGTGGGTTTCCTAGTCCAATATCTTCGTAAGCAATGACTAAAAGACGTCTCATTAAACTTGTAAGATCTCCAGCTTCCATTAAACGAGCAGCGTAATGCAAGGCTGCATTCACGTCTGAACCGCGAATGGATTTTTGAAGAGCAGAGATGACATCGTAATGTTGGTCTCCGTCCTTATCATACGAGAGAGCCTTTCTTTGGATACATTCTTCTGCGATTTGAATCGTGATATGTATTAATCCATCTACACTAGGTTCAGTAGACTTTTGCCGCTAGTTCAAGCGCGTTTAGGGCACTTCTAACGTCTCCGTTGGTACTACTTGCAAAGTGATTCAAAGCTTCTTCAGTGACGTTTAAATTGAGTTTTCCTAATCCGCGTTCTTCATCTTCAATTGCATTGACGAGAGCCTTTATAATATCTTCAGGAGAGAGTGGTTTGAGTTCGAAAAATTTGTGTACGACTGCGAATCGCTGGGTTAATCGAAATATATGGATTCTCAGTCGTTGCTCCCACTAAAAATAATTCGTCCGTTTTTCTAAATGGGGCAATAAGAAGTCTTGTTTTTGTTTTTATCTAGTCGATGAATTTCGTCAAGTAGTAAAATGACACTACCAGACATCTTTGCTTCTTCGGCAACGATTTGCAATTCTTTTTTTGTATCAGTTGCTGCGTTTAGTTGTCTAAAGGATACTTTCGTACTTCCGCTAATGGCACTTGCAATACTAGTTTTTCCAGTTCCTGGAGGTCCGTATAAAATCATGGATGATAATTGTTTAGCCACAACCATACGATTGATGATTTTTCCAGGAGAGACAAGATGCTCTTGACCAATCACTTCTTCAATCGTTCGAGGTCGCATGCGGTAAGCGAGCGGTTGGTGGTTCATTTCAGTTCCTCCTTAAATTTCTTTAAGTTAAGTGTATCATAAGTTGAAAGAATGATATAATAGGAAAGATTAAAACATCTTGTTAGGACAATAAATAGACTTCCCTTATAATAATATTGTTTGAAAGTGAGGAGAATGCATGGTGAATTATTTAGATTATGCAGCAACAACGCCGGTTCATCCGGAAGTTTTAGAAGTGATTACAAAGGAAATGTCATCTTTTGGGAATCCATCTAGTGTGTATCGCATTGGTCGTGAACAAAAACAAAAAATCGAACGTGTGAGAAAAGCTATTTTAAACAGAACTACAAGCCTCTCCACACGATGCCATTATTTTTACAAGTTCAGGTTCAGAAGGAAACAATTTAGTATTCGAGAGTATTCGGGAGCATTTTGCAAAGGAAAAAGGACATATTATTGTTTCCGCTGTAGAGCATCCTTCTGTTCGTAAATCAGCTGAATTTTTAGCACAAGAGGGCTTTGAGGTGACGTATTTAGCTCCGAATAAAGAGGGAAGTGTTGAGGTGTCAGCGGTTGAAAAAGCTCTTAGAGAGGATACTCGTCTTGTTTCAATTATGACCGTTAATAATGAAACAGGTGCCCGCTTTCCAATCGAAGAAATTGCAGCTCTTTTAAAAGACACGCCTACTTATTTTCATACAGATGCTGTTCAAGCCTTTGCACAAGAAGAAATTAATGTTGATGGTATCGACTACTTAACAGCTTCTGGGCATAAAATTTACGCACCAAAAGGGATTGGATTCTTATATAAATCCAAAGATGCCCCCATTCATGCTTTAATTAAAGGGTGGAGGGCAAGAGTTAGGGTTTAGAGCAGGGAACAGAAAACGTTCCTTATATTTTAGGTCTGGAAAAAGCAATGCAAATCGTTGTGACGAAAAGAGATGAGCTCGTTCAAAATTATCAAGAGTTACGTGAGTATCTAATCGCGAAGTTGTCTGAAAGAGGCATTGAATTTGAGTTTAACGGCGTAGCTAATCCAAAGAATCCACATATATGTAACCTGTGGCTAAAAGGAAGAAAAGCAACGCAAACATTAATCTTTAATGATTTGAAAGATGTTTCAGTATCTGCTGGATCTGCTTGTTCAGCTGGAAGCGTGCAAATTAGTCCGGTATTATCTGCAATGTATCCAGATGAAACGAGTCGTCTTGAAGAGTCTGTCAGACTTTCATTTGGAATGGGGTCAACAAAAGGGGATATTGATGCATTTGTGGATGCTTTCTAGTGAAAGAGAGCTTTTGTTTAAAGGTAAAGTATGGTAAACTAATTTTGTAGAAAAAGAAAGAGGAGAAATGTATATGGCATTTACACCAACTGCATCATTAAAAGGGTCAAACCAAGTATTTTCGGTTAGTCCAACATGTAAAGGATACACATTACGTGATAATGGCTTTACAGAGACAAAATCTGGGAATTTTCAACTAATTCGTAGTTTAGATAATACCATTGATGATCACCGTGGCTTAAAATTAAAAGTGATGGTTGACAAAGATAAAAAATCATTAAAAATTTCAACGGTTACTAAGAATGGTCTTCAAACAGTAGATTTGTATGGAAAATCAAATACAGCAATGGCTGTTGAAAAATTGGAATTCATTTTAGAAGGCTTAGTAGAACGTGGAGTTCTAGAAGTAACAACGAAATAAGGACAAAGAAAGAGAGACAGTTCAATTTGAACTGTCTCATTTATCATGCACGGGCAGAGTACCCTATGGACTGTTATTCGACTTCTGGTAGCGGTTTGAATTGTGCTACGAAGCTTAAGGTATCGCCAAAATAAAGATTCTCGCTAGGAACTTCATAGAGCTCCTGCATTCTCTTGCTTAAAGAATATGGAAGATTGGTTGAATCTTTTTCATACTTCGTAAGCGTATCTTTGTTTATTTTAAGATATTTGGCGGCTTCTAACAGTGTTAAATTACGATTAACCCGTGCTGCTCGTAAAGAGATCATCATACACCTTCGCCCCCTTTTTCTCAATATAATTATAGTGAAAATGAAATCGTTTGTCAAAAAGCACGACTGGGCAAAAAAATCCCAGTACTATCGCATTTTTCAATGATTTTTCAAGCAATTTTTTTGAAAAAAATTAAAAAAATAAATTTAAAAATTAAGGATAAATCTGACAACTCGACCTTCAAATCGACTAGTTCAGGAAATAAAAAAAGAAATGATGGTGAAAAAATGAGTAATGAAAAAAATTAGGGTTGTCGTTGGCATGAGTGGAGGAGTGGATTCTTCCGTAACAGCTCTTTTATTAAAAGAGGCTGGATACGATGTCATCGGTATTTTTATGAAAAACTGGGATGATACGGACGAAAATGGAGTTTGTACTGCGACAGAAGATTATAAAGACGTTGCTGCGGTTGCCGAACAAATCGGTATTCCATATTATTCAGTAAATTTTGAGAAAGAGTACTGGGACCGTGTATTTGAATACTTCCTTCGCGAATATCGTCTAGGACGTACACCAAACCCAGATGTGATGTGTAATAAAGAAGTAAAGTTCCAAGCGTTTTTAGATTATGCAATGCAATTAGGAGCAGATTATGTGGCGATGGGTCACTATGCACGTGTGGAAAAAGACGAAAACGGAATTGTTCACCTATTAAGAGGAAAGGACAATAATAAAGACCAAACGTATTTCTTAAGTCAATTGAACCAAAAGCAATTAGAAAAAGCGATGTTCCCAATTGGACACTTAGAGAAAAAAGAAGTGCGTGAGATTGCTGAAAAGTATGATCTTGCGACTGCTAAGAAGAAAGATTCAACTGGCGTATGTTTCATCGGAGAACGTAACTTCAATGAGTTCTTATCAAACTATTTGCCAGCTAAACCTGGTAAAATGGTGACCCTTGATGGAGAAGTAAAAGGCGACCACGCTGGACTGATGTACTACACAATTGGACAACGCCAAGGTCTTGGTATCGGTGGCGGTGGTAAGACGAATGATCCATGGTTCGTTATCGGGAAAGACTTATCAACAAACACTTTATATGTTGGTCAAGGATTCCATCATCCAAACCTTTACTCAGATAGCTTAACAGCAACAGATATTCAATTTACGAACGATTTAACAAGAGAGAAAACGTTCGAATGTACGGCTAAATTTAGATACCGTCAACAAGATACAAAAGTGAAATTTGTGTTAGATGAAAAGGACCCAACGCGGGCAACGGTAATTTTTGATGAACCTGTTCGTGCGATTACACCTGGCCAAGCTGTCGTATTTTATAACGGCGAAGAGTGCCTTGGTGGGAGGGGAATTATTGATAAAGCGTTTATGGAAGGAAAAGAACGTCAATACGTTTAAAAATTTTAAAGAAAGGAGATAACCAATGAGTGAGGCTAATTATATTGTTGGAGAAGTACTGACAACATTTTTTTGAGAATGCACAAAATTTTTACAAAGTTTTGCTTTAGTCCGTGTGATTGAGTCAGACTGTGTATCAGTAGATGACGAGATTGTTGTTACAGGTATTTTTCGGCCAAATTCATTCGGATATCTCCTATCGTTTTAATGGAAAAAAATTGTCTCTCATCCAAAAATACGGAGAACAATTCCAAGCAGATAACTATCAACAAACACAACCTACTGGAAAAAGAGGTCTCATTCAATATTTTTCAAGCGCTCATTTTCCAGGAATTGGGGAGAAAACTGCCGAGAAAATCGTCGAAAAATTAGGAGAAGATGCCCTCGAACGCATTTTTAAAATGACGGCAATGCTCTGGATGGGAATTACAGGATTAACGAAAAAGAAAAAAAGGAGATGATTCGTGAAGTTATTACTCAAAAATCAAGGCACGGAAAAATTGATGTTTGAGTTAACGAATTTAGGTTTTACTCCTTCTATCGCGCAAAAAATTATCGGAATGTTTAAAGATAAAGCTAAACAGATTTTAGACGAAGATCCTTATCTATTGTTACAAAAAATTGAAGGTCTTGGATTTAGGCGGATGGATAGTATTGCTCAATCAATGGGAATTGATCCTGATGATGCATCAAGATTAAAAGGTGCCTTATTTATTGTTACTAGAGACTTCTGCTACCAGACAGGCGATACTTATATTTCAAGTGAAGTCTTAATTACTCAAGCGCAGCGTTTGTTAGAATCCTGTCAGAATTATTTAATTGATCCTGAAAAATTGGTAGACGCTTTAAATGATTTAATTCGAGAAGGCGTTGTTTATTCAGATGAAAGTAGAATTGCTATCGCTTCTCTTTATTATGCAGAGCTTGGAATACGAAATGCAATTTCTAGAAGAGTGACTAAAGAAAAAGACACTCTTTCTAAAGAATCCATTTGTAAAGCGATTCAAAAGACTCAAGAAAAATTTGACATCATTTATGATGAATCCCAAAAAGAAGCCATTCATCAAATTATGAATGAACCGATATTTGTATTAACAGGTGGGCCTGGTACGGGAAAAACAACAATTATAAATGCTGTGATTGATGTTTATTGCCAATTGAACGAAATTCAAGATGTAGAAGATGCTCTGGTTTTAGCGGCTCCGACAGGGCGTGCGGCTAAAAGAATGAATGAACTCACGGGATTTCCTTCATCAACAATCCATCGTTTGCTGGGAATTGCTATTGATAGTCCCGAAGAAAGTTTTGAAGATAAAGAGATTAATGGTGAGTTTTTAATCATTGATGAAATGTCAATGGTGGATACGTGGTTAATGAATCGTGTATTAAAGGCTTCTCCTGATCGTTTGAAGATATTGTTAGTCGGTGATAGTAACCAATTGCCTTCGGTTGGACCTGGTCAAGTCCTTACAGATTTACTTGAAACAAAATCAATTCCTTCAATGGAGTTGAAACGGATTCATCGTCAGACAAATCAATCTTCTATTGTAGAATTAGCTCACTGTATTAAAGATGGGTTTTTACCGAATAATTTCGCTCAAAAACAGCTAGATAGAAGTTTTCTACCTTGTACTCCGGAGCGCCTAGTGTCGATTATTGAACAAGTAGTGGTCGCAGCTTTGAAAAAAGGCTACACGAAAAAGGATATTCAAGTATTAGCTCCTATGTACAAGGGAGACTCTGGAATAAACGCCATTAATCAAATGATGCAAGAAATATTAAATCCGAAAATTGGAAATAGTGTTCGTGAGGTGGAATCGTTTGATAGAGTGTTTCGTGTTGGAGATAAAGTTCTCCAATTGGTGAATTTGCCTGAGGAAAATGTCTATAATGGAGATATAGGAGAGATTACAGCCATTCAATTTGCAAAAGAAAATGAAGAGCAAGTAGACAAGATTTATGTTCTATTTGACCAAACTGAGGTGGAGTACACTAGAACGGATTGGCAACAATTAACTTTAGCCTACTGCTGTTCTATTCATAAGGCGCAAGGCTCCGAATTTAAAATGGTGATTCTACCAATGGTTAATCAATATTCTAGAATGCTACAAAGAAATTTACTATATACAGCAGTTACTAGAAGTCAACAGTACTTAATTTTATGTGGAGAGGCGGGAGCCTTTCAAAAAAGTGCGACTACCATTTCTCCTAAAAGAGCAACTTTTTACAAGAATTCCTTAGAGATTTGAGTACAAATGCTTTTTGACGAATTTGAAGAGAAAATTGTAGAAGACAGCAGTGATACTCAATCATTTAATGTAGAGGAGTCGCATGCAAAAGAAAACGTCGTGTTAAACGTAAGAATGATCGATGAGGATTTAATTTCACCGATGATTGGAATGGAGGATCTTTCTCCATATGACTTTATGAGAAGAAGTTAGAATATTTTCTGACTTCTTTTTTGTTTTTCCAGGAATCAATTGATATCTGTCCTTGATATAAGGTAAAATGAATACAAATGATTATGAAAGAAGGACAGCAAATGAATAGACAAAAACATTTTTTAGTATCAGAAGATGCTGTGCCACCGGTTTTTTCTAAAGTCTTGCAAGCAAAGGAATTACTTGCCACTGGACAGGCAAAAGATGTAACTGAAGTGGTGAAAATGGTTGGCATCTCCAGAAGTGTTTACTACAAATATTATCGCAAAGTGCAAGGGTTCTCCTCTGTGAATGCAGGAAGAAAAGCTTCTATCAATATTCATATGAAGAATATTAGAGGAACGTTAACGAAAAACGCTAGATGTATTTGCGAGTCGTAACATGAATATTTTAACGATATTCCAAGGATTAGCCATTCATAGTGTAGCGGTTGTTCAAATTATGATTGATATTTCTGAAGCAACTGTTAGTGTAGAAGAAGTATTGAAGGAAATCAGCTCATTAGAAAATATTATTTCCGTTGAGCTCCAAAGTATTGAATAATGACAATGAAATTTTTGGATTATTTAAATCATAATCAGATTAAGGTTCTTATTTTTGATAAGGATGGTACGCTTACAGATACTTCCGCTTTATGGTTGGAGCCTACTTTTACAAAGTTATCGAAGCTTTATTAGCGAGAAATGGAATGCGTTTAGATAAAGAGGAAAATCGGACTTTATATGAAAAGTTAGGAATTACCAGCTCTGAAATAATTGAAAATAGTGTTATTGCATCAGGAAGCGTTCGAGACATGCTGGAAGTGATTGCTCAATTTGGAGAGTTTGATATTGAGGAGAATTATCAGTTTACGGTTCAATTTTTTATCAATATATTACTTCCAATCCAGATAAAATTATCGCTCTTGGGGAATGTTAAAAAAGACTCTTCAACGATTCAAAGAGTTGGGTTTTACGTTAGCTTTAGTAACAAATGATTCGAAATTACCAACTAAAGCCGTATTAGAAGTATTGAAGGTAGAATCTTTATTTGATTTTTATCGGAACGACTGATGAATTTTCCTTCTAAACCTGCAATAGATTCATTAGAGAGCTATTTCAGAGAACTATCATGTCACTTTCAATGAAATGATCTATATTGGTGATTCTTCTATTGACGAAGAGTTTGCAAGTCATACTGCAGGCTTTGTAGCTGTTGTGAATAACGAAGACAATGAGAATTGTTTTAAAAACCGCATTCGTTAAAGTAAATTCCATCGAGGAGTTAATAAAGGAGAATTAATGGAACTTACTACTCAAAAAAATCATAAAATAAAAGCATTTACTAAAAAAATATTGATTCCTGTCTTAATTTATCAGTTAGCGAATTATTCAGCTCAATTTATCGATACAGTAATGACGGGACGTTATAATGAGGTCCATTTAGCTGGGCGTTTCGATAGGAGGAAGCCCTATACTCACCGTTCTTTACGATGTTGACAGGGATAGTTTCTGGGTTAGTTCCAATTGTTGGTCAATATTTAGGGCAAAAGAAAAAAGAGAAAATTATAGAAGTCATGCGTCAATATTTACTGATTGGAATATTTCTAGCTTTTCTATTATTTCTTTTTGGCTGGATATTTTTGAAGCCCACTTTAGGAATCATGAATTTAGAGTTGTCAGTAGAAATGATTGCGTTTGAGTACTTATCTTGGTTATCTCTTGGGTTAGTACCTTTTACTATTATTTAGCGTAATGCGATCATTTGTTGATGCCCTAGGGATTAACCAAACTTTCAATGCTATTGATGGTTTTAGTGGTCCCGTTGAACGTATTTTTTTAACTATTCTCTGATTTACGGTCAATTTGGTTTTCCAGAAATGGGAGGGCCAGGAGCGGGGCTGGGAACGGCTTTTAGCTTATTGGGGCTTATTATTCATTACTTATTTTGTTTTTTTAAATGGCACTCAGAATTAAAAAGAATATCCCATTTTTTTAAAGTGGGAAGGAACCGTTTATCCTTATGGAAGGAACCTTTTAAAATTGGATTTCCCATTGGATTATCGATTTTTGCAGAAGTTGCTATTTTTTGTTTTGTAGGATTATTAATGGCTGGATTTGGAACAACGGTTATTGCAGCTCACCAAGCTGCTATGAACTTTGCTACATTGATTTATGCTTTTCCTATTAGTATTTCTACCGCTTTAACGATTATTGTATCCTTTGAAGTTGGGCAGAAAAATATTTTATCAGCGGTTCAATATAGTAAGATAGGGATTTTGACCTCCTTTATCATTGCAGTTGTGACGCTTATATGTTTAGCGTTAAATTTGAATACCATAGCAAGTTTTCTATGGAAGTGAAGAGGAGTTTATTAAACTTACTATTCAATTTTTAGCATATAGTTTACTTTTTCAACTATTTGATGCTATCGCTGCTCCTATCCAAGGAATCCTAAGAGGATTTAAGGATGTTCAAATGCCGTTTATCTTGTGTTTAATTGGATATTGGCTCATTGGGCTACCCATTGGTTTCCTTTTACATTATGGTTTTAATTTCGGTCCATTTTCATATTGGATAGGATTAATTTTGGGCTTAATGTCCAATTGCTCGTTTTTAGTCTTTCGTCTAAAAACGAGCTGTTATTAAAAATAAAATTAATAGAGGTGGAAATGATGTATCAAACACAAAATGATGATTTTAATATTGAGGAAACTTCTCCTTCAAAAAGAGAATGTAAAAATCTGAATACAAGAAAGATATTTTATCAATTGCAAGAAGACTATTAATCTATTTTATAATCTTTTTCTTCTTTAGCCTTTTAGGAAGATCTGTATTAAGACAAATGCAATTAGATTCAAAATATTATTATTTACTGATGGATACTAGCTTTGTTTATACCATTACAGCTGTATTTTTGTACATTGGTGCGTTTGTTGGCCTTATTGCTTGGGTCGTTAAAACTAAATTCCCATTTAAACGGATTTTTGAACATGTTGCTCCTAAGAACATGACTTTAGGAACTTTCTTCTTAATCTCTGGTTCCATTTTTGGGATTCGTTTCGTTTCTAAGTTGATTCTAATGGGAATCGATAAATTATTTACACAAATGGGGATTCCTGCTACGCTTTTAGGAGATGCTTCTCCAGAAATTACGAGTAGTATTGTATTTGTACTTTATTTAGGCGTTGTTGCTCCATTTATTGAAGAAGTTATTTTTAGAGGTTTTATTGGATACCGAATGGAACGCTATGGGAAAATATTTGCGATTGGTTTTTTTCTGCAATGATTTTCTCTTTATTCCATGCAAATTTATCACAAGAAATTTTTACATTCTTCTTGGGAATTCTGTTAGCCTATATTGCATTTGAGTATGGATTCCAATGGGCTGTAGCGTTTCATATGATTAATAACTTTATTTTTGCAATTATTGTGGATGTTTACCTTTCTCCTGCCATTGTGATAGACAAACATCCACTCCATTCGATTTTAGAACTTCTAGGATTTGTTCTATTAATTTATATTTTATTTGCAAAATTACCAGAGATTAAAAGCTTACATTAGTGAGAATCATGCCTTTAAAGGAATTGGGTTCATCACTTTTTACTAAAATGGCAGATTGTTTTATATATTCTAGTGATATTGTACTATTCAGTTGGAATTTACTTTATCCCACGTGGTTTCTAGGAGGTTTACAATGAATACAATCTATTTAGAAGATACTGTATTTACTACTTTAAAGGAACACCCAGAAGTAAAGGATTTGTTAGTGGAAATCGGGTTTACCCCTTAAATCAACCACAAATGGTACAAACAGTGGGGAGAATAACTAGTCTAAAAAAAGGGTCAAAAGATCGCTAAAATTCCACTGACTACCATTGTAGAAACTCTTGAAGCGAATGGATATATCGTAAAAGAAAGCAGGGATTAGATGGCTAAAGAAGATTACACTATGGAAGAACGTCAAGAAATTCTAAAAAATCTAATGCTCAGACTTCACGCTGGTGAAGATAAAGAAGTTATTCAAGAAGAGTTCAATGAAGTGTTTGACGAGATTACTCCATACGAGATTCAATTGATGGAAAGAAACTTAATGAGTGAAGGTATTACTTTTGCTGAAATCATGAGTTTATGTAATGTTCATGCCAATTTGATGGGTTCTAAAGTGAATACACAAACATCAGTAGCTGATTTTGAACAACCAGGACATCCAGTTCACGTGATGAAAATGGAGAATTTGGCTATTAGAGGGGCTTTAGATAGAGTGGAGCGCCTCTTAGTCAATTATCTCGAAACAAAGGATTCTACAATTGAAAAAGGATTAAGACGACAAGTTTCTTTGCTGGATCAGTTTGAAAATCATTATCAACGTAAAGAATATGCGATGTTTCCGATAATGGAAAAAAAGGGAATTACAGCTCCTCCAAAAGTGATGTGGGGAGTTCACGACCAAATAAGAGATTTGTACCGTGATTTCAAAAAAGCTTTGAACGATGGTAAAGAATCCACTTTGGAAGAATTTCAAATAGCCCGTGACGAAATGTTAGAGATGATTCAAAAAGAAGAAAATATCTTAATCCCCATGGTAGAGCAAGTATTTCATGTAGATGATTGGGAGACAATAGCTCTCAATCACCTGAATATGGATACTGTATCGTTAAACCTGAAAAAGAATGGGCTGTTAAGAAATCATTTTCCCCAGTAAAAGAAGAAACACAAGTTGAATCAGAGGGAGATATTCCTTTATCTACTGGGTTCGCTTTCGTTAAAAAGAATTGAATTTAATTTTAAATTTATTACCGATGGAATTATCTTTTGTAGACGCTCAAAAATATAGTTAAGTACTATAATGAGGGAAATGGCGAAGAAAAAAATCTTCAAGAGAACTCCAAGTGCAATTGGAAGAGATGTTATTCTATGCCACCCGCCTCGTGTCCATGAAACGGTCCAAACAATTTTTGAACAATTAAAAATCAAAACAGAAAGAAAAAAAGAAGAAATGTGGTTTAAAACAGAAGATAAAATGGTTCATGTGACCTATCATGCCGTTTGGGATGAAGAAGAGAAGTATATGGGGATGTCTTGAATATGTTCAAGATATTAAACCTCTTGTTGATCATTTTTGAAAAAAACGGATATAAAGAGAACACTTTCGTAATTAGAATTGATGTGTTACAATCTTTCTGAAAATGAATTTATACCTAAACGTTATACTTTAAAGGAGTTATAATTTTATGTACACGCAGATGATTCTAGGCGCAATTGCAGGACTCAGTTTATTCTTATACGGGATGCAATTGATGGGCGACGGATTGCAAAAAGTTGCAGGTGAAGGATTGAAAGGAATCATTCGTAGATTGACAAAAAATCGTTTGATGTCCGTATTAGTAGGGATGTTTGTAACTACGATTATTCAAAGTTCTTCAGCAACGACAGTAATGGTTGTTGGTTTCGTAAATGCTGGTCTTATGACACTAGCTCAAGCAGTTGGAGTTGTCTTCGGGGCCAATATTGGGAACGACCATTACAGGACAAATGGTTTCCTTTAACTTGTCACAATGGGCACCGATTGTCATTGCTGCTGGTTTAGTAGCCAACATGCTAACGAAAAATCCAAAAGTAAAAGAAGCGAGTGAAATCTTTATTGGTTTTGGGATTCTATTTATCGGGATGAGTACATTAAGTAACTCACTAGAACCTTTAAAAGAATTACCTGAATTTACAAACTGGATTCTTCAATATGGTAGCAATCCATTTATTGGAGTTGGAATTGGTCTGTTAATGACACTTGTATTGCAAAGTTCATCAGCAACCATTGGGGTATTAATTGCTCTTGCCAGTCAAGGTGTTCTTCCAATTACAACCGCTGTGTTTATCATCTTTGGTGATAACATCGGAACGTGTACAACAGCATTAATTAGTAGTTTAGGAACTTCTCGCCGTGGAAAACAAGTGGCTTTATTCCACTTAATGATTAATATTATTGGTACAATTTACTTCATGCTTTTCCTTCGCGGTATTCTTGTGAATGTCGTTGAAAGCATTGATCCAGGGAATGTGGCTCGACAAATTGCCAATGCGCATACGATTTTTAATATCGTAAATGTGATTGTCTTATTCCCATTCACAAATCTTTTAGTAAAATTAATCCAAATGATTATTCCAGATGGGGAAGATGAAGAAGAAAGCATTACGCGTTATCTTGATAAACGCATTTTGGTTACTCCTTCAATCGCCTTAGAAAATACCATGTATGAATTTGCTGCAATGGCTCAAGAAACGATTCAAGCTCTTGATAATGCAGTAGGCGCAGCTCGTAACAGAGATAAAAAGCTTGTTAAAAAGGCGCTTGAGAACGAGAAAAATATCAACGCTTATGAAAAAGCGATTGTTAAGTATTTAGTCGAAATTTCTCAACAAAAAGTTTCTGCTAAAGACCAGCAAACGATTGATGAATTATTTAGTACTGCAAATGATATTGAACGTATCGGGGATCATGCAGAAAATATTGCGGACTTTGCAAAATCGATTATCGAACGTGAAATTTTTCTTGATGAAGATACCGTTAAAGAATTAGACGGAATCTATGAGCTTATTAAAAAGAGGTTTTGCGTTATCCATTGATGCATTATCTACTGGGGATCAAGAGAAAGTCCAACAAGCAATACAAATTGAACGTGACATTGATAAATTAAAAAAATTGAGGTACGTGACAAGTATATGAAACGTATGAATAAAGGAATTGCTTCAGCGGAATCTGGAATCTTTGTTATGGATTTACTCAGTAACTTAGAACGTGTGAGTGATCATTTCAGAAACATTGCTGAAACTGTGGAACGTTTAAAACGTCCGGTTATTGTAACTGAATAATTAAATTATCCGTAGGCATTTTGTCTACGGATTTTTTTGTAAAAGTGTAGTGATACCGTATACGGTATCACTCTTATAAAGTATAATGAGATTGGAGGGATGTTTATGGGAGGAAACATATGAAATTGGAGAATCGACATACGAGCAGATTAAAGATTTTCCTTATGATGAGTTAGTAAAAATACTTGCGATACTGACCATTGTTGAAGAAGAAGGGATTACGCCATCCGTCTGGGAAAAATGGGGAGAGGTAAAGGATAATCGTGATACTTTAGTTTTCGAAGTATCCAGAAACTATAAGGAAGGTGTACCAAATGGGCCAATACCAAAAGAAATTATACACAGAGTTAGAGTCTACTTATCCTGAATTTGTAGCGGATTTTAATAAGGAATATTCGAAGCAAAAGATTGCCTTGCAGTTAGTTGAGCTGCGATTGGAAACGGGACTTTCTCAGAGAAAATATGCCAAAGCGAATGAACTGATGCAAAATAAAGTCTCCATTCTTGAAAACGGGAAGAGTAATTCAAGACTGTCGACCATTATTGAGTTAGCTGCAAAGAATGGGTACAAGGTCGAATTAAAATTTACAAAGTAAGCAAGTGAGCTAGTCTACAGCAGGCTAGCTTATTTTTGTGTCGTAGTTAGTACAAAGGTTTAAAAAAGAGTGAGAGTATGATAGAATGAATCGAATTCAAAAACAAAGGAGAACGAAATGTTAAAAGTACAAAACGTAAGTCTATTATTTTCAGACCGTAAATTGTTTGACGATGTAAACATCACTTTTACACCAGGAAACTGTTATGGGGTTATTGGTGCGAATGGTGCCGGAAAATCAACTTTCTTAAAAATCCTATCTGGAGAATTACAACCAACAACAGGTGAAGTGATCCTAGATCCACATGAACGTTTAACGGTCTTAAAACAAGACCACTTCGCATTCGAAGATGAACGTGTAATCGATACTGTAATCATGGGGCATAAACATTTATATGACATTATGAAAGAGAAAGATGCTATCTACATGAAAGAAGATTTCTCTGATGAAGATGGTATTCGCGCCGCTGAACTTGAAGGGGAATTTGCTGAATTAAACGGTTGGGAAGCTGAAAGTGATGCTTCACAATTATTACAAGGGCTTAGGAATCACTGAAGACCAACACTACAAACTAATGAGCGAATTAGTCGAAGCAGACAAGGTTAAAGTGTTACTTGCACAAGCGTTATTCGGTAAACCAGACGTTCTTTTATTAGACGAACCTACAAACGGTTTGGATGCAAAATCAATCGCATGGTTAGAAGAGTTCTTAATCAACTTTGATAACACAGTCATTGTTGTATCCCATGACCGTCACTTCTTAAACAAAGTATGTACGCATATGGCGGACGTTGACTTTGGTAAAATCAAATTATTCGTTGGTAACTATGATTTCTGGTTACATTCAAGCCAATTAGCTGCGAAATTATTAGCAGACCAAAACGCGAAAAAAGAAGAAAAAATCAAAGAGTTACAAGAGTTTATTGCTCGTTTCTCTGCGAACGCTTCTAAATCAAAGCAAGCGACTTCTCGTAAGAAAATGTTGGATAAAATTACATTGGATGATATTCAACCTTCAAGCCGTAAATATCCATTCGTTGGATTTTCACCAGCGCGTGAAATCGGAATGACTTATTATTAGTCGAAGGCTTTATCAAAAACAATTGATGGCGAAGTGATTTTCGAAAACGTAAGCTTCCAATTATCTAAAGACGATAAAGTAGCATTTCTTAAGCCGTTCAGATATTGCAATTACCACATTATTCAAGATTTTAACAGGCGAAATGGAAGCAGACAGTGGTACATTCAAGTGGGGTGTTACAACTAGTCAAGCATACTTACCAAAAGATATGACAGATGAGTTCTCAAACGAAAAATTAAACATCTTAGAGTGGTTACGTCAATACGCACCAGTAGAAGAGCAAGATAACACCTTCTTACGTAGCTTCTTAGGTCGTATGTTATTCTCTGGAGACGATGTTATGAAACAAGTAACGGTTCTTTCAGGGGGAGAAAAAGTGCGTTGTATGTTATCTAAATTAATGCTTTCTAAAGCAAACGTGTTAATCTTAGATGATCCAACAAACCACTTAGACTTAGAATCAATCACAGCATTGAATGATGGTTTAATCGCGTTCAAAGGTTCATTACTATTCTCAAGTCATGACCACGAGTTCATTCAAACAACAGCAAACCGTATTATCGAAATTGGACCAAAAGGCATTGTGGACCGTCTTGGCTCTACTTATGATGAGTTCCTTGAAGATGAGGCTGTTCAAGCACGAGTAGATGCTTTATATAATTAATGGACTAGACCAGAAGAGTGAAATGTCTTCTGGTCTTTTTGGTGTTTTTAGTGTAGGATAAAGTTATTAGAGGAGGTATTCAAATGACAAAAATTTATTTTGCAAGTCCATTATTCTCGGAAATGGAATTAGCCTTTAACAAAGTACTCGTAGAAAAGATTCGCAATCAGTTTCCAGGAGTAGAGGTGTATTTGCCACAAGAACAAATGGCGATTAATGATAAGAGCTCGTATGCAGACTCAACAATGATTGCCCAATATGACACAGATGCGTTATTAGATTCTGATTTAATGATTGCGGTATTAGATGGAGCGATAATCGACGTTGGTGTTGCAAGTGAAATTGGAGTAGCATACCATGCAGACATGCCGATACTTGGCTTATACACAGACAGTCGTCAACAAGGAGCAGATAATCCTCAAAAAAATAGCTGCCTTGCAAGAGGTAGCTGAATCACAATTTAGCTATGTAAATTTATATACAGTAGGGTCTTGGTAAAAACTTAGAGGAGAGATTGTTTCTAGCAGCGATGAGTTATTAGAAGCGCTAAAAAGCCTATCTAAAGGAATCATAAAACTGTAAACTTTTGTTACAACTTTGTAATATAACTGATACGTTCTCCATATGTTCCTCTTGTAAAATAAGGAGTATGTTGGAGAAAGTGTGGTGAATATCGCTTTTGAAAAAGATGAAAAAACTATTTTTGACAACAACAGCATTCTTTTTAGTTGCAGGACCTTTAGCTCCTTCTGTGTTTGCAGAAGAAACGGATATGCAAAAATTAGAAGCTCAATTATCGTCAGAACTACAAAAAGTGAATACAAAGTATCAAGAAATTGAAAGTTTAAACCAACAGATTGAATCGCTTCATAAAGAGCAAGAAACTCTTGCGGAAAAAGAGAAAACTCAAGAAGCGAAAGTTGAAGAACGAAAAGTGGTTGCTAGTAAAAGATTGCAATTGATGCAAATTTCAGATTTAGCAACTTACAGTATCCTTCACTTTATTAAATTCAGAAAGTATTTCAGATTTTCTAAATCGTTTATTTGTATTTCAACAGTTCTTCCAATCCGATGAAGAAGTATTGAAGAACTTAGCAGATCAAGTGAATGAGTTGAATCGTTTGAAAACTGAAGCTTCTCAGGCACAAAGTGATTTAGAAACCAAGAAAGAAAAATTAACTTCTGAAAGTCAATCCTACCGAAAGCTCAATTGAAGGACTTAAGCAGTTGATTGCTGATAACAAAGCGACATTTGAGAAAGATGGAAAAGAAAAAGAAAGAAGCATACAGTGGCTTTCCTCAGCTATTGCTGCTTTAACGCAGTGATTCTAAACAAACGAATCAAGTGGCGCCATCTACTTCAGTCCAAGAAACGACAGCTGCTAAACCAGTAGCCGCTGAGCCTTCAACGTCGACGACTCAAGCAGCTCCTACTACGACTGAGACGCCTACGACTACCTCAAACAGTTCAAGTTCCTCACAATCTAGCGGAAGAACACTACAACGTAGTCGCGACTGGATATTCATATAATGAACCAGGTTTAGGATACTATACAGCAACAGGAATTGATTTGCGCTCAGAATCCAACCGTCATTGCAGTTGATCCAAGTGTCATTCCTTTAGGAAGTTTGATTGAGGTTCCTGGTTATGGAGTTGCAATTGCTGGGGATACTGGTAGTGCGATAAAGGGAAATAAAATTGACCTTCATTTCGTTTCTGTCGATCAAGCCAATCAATGGGGAAGACGTAACTGTTACTATCAGAATTTTAAAACTAATGAAAAAAAGCACTCTGAGATTAGAGAGTGTTTTTTTGTTAGTAATATTCTTTTACTGATTTAATCTTTCTAATTCGTCTTTATGCTCACGAATCCAGTCTTTTAATTTGATGAAATCAGAGGAAGCAAGCTTTTTTCCCTAAAGGCGTTAATCCATAATAGGTTTTATGACCCAGTACTGGACTCACCACGTTTGTATAGAGGACATGATTTCTATTAAATTCATTTAAAGATTGTGTGAGGACTTTACGAGAAAATGGAACCAAGAGCTCTTTCAAGTTTGTGCAAAAATACATTTCTTCTTTTTCTAGAGTTAATAATATAAAGACACTCCATTTTCCCTAATAATGGGAGTGCTAGTTTTTCGAAGACAAGTTTCATTTTCCATATGTAGGCACCTCAAAGTAACTTCTATTAATCATGTATATATTCTTTATAATTATACATATTAACATGTATTTTAGACTATTAAGGAGGATAAAAATGTTTTTAGAGACGTTTGAATTTGATTTTGAAACAAGACGATTAATGTGGTACTGCCCATATGGAGGTAGCGATTTTGCTGAAGTTTCAACAACTGTAGAAAAGATTAGAGAAAGAGACTATGAATCTTGGTATCGTGAATGGAAAAATGTAGGAGATATACTAACAAGTAAAAATTACCTTAGTGAAACCTCAAAAGGAAAGGCGTTTTTAAGAGCTAGTCGATATTATCAGGCTGCTGAATTTTTCTTACATCCAACCGACTCACGGAAGTTAGAAGTCTATGAAAAATCCGTAGATTACTTTTATTATGCTTTAGACCTTTTAAACATTTCATATAAAACGAAAAACGTAAATTTTGGAGAAGTAACTTTACGTACTTTGTCTTTTAGAACATCGCAAAAGTGTAAAGGGACTTTGTTAATTTGTAGTGGATTTGATGGATTGTTGGAAGAGCTTTATTTTACTAATGTGAAAGCTGCTTTAGACGAAGGATATAATTGTATCCTTTTTGAGGGGCCAGGACAATCGCATGTTATTCGTTATCAACATAAGGCGTTTATTCCTAATTGGGATGAAGTTGTTTCTTGTGTAGTGGATGCCTACGAGGACGAAATTGTATTTCCTAAAATTGGTATTGGATTATCTTTAGGTGGTTTACTTATGGCTCGCGCTTCTAATATAAATTCTTATGTATTAGACAAAAGTGGTATTGTTTAATTATTTTCCGTCCTTACTAGATTCCTTTTTAAAAACAAATATTCCAAAAGTTCCTGCATCGTTATCCTGAAAACTGAATTTCCCAAGAACGTTAGAGAAAGATTGTTTCTTTCTATATCAAGAAAGGTTCCATTTCTTTAAATTGGCAAATTGAAAAATGCAAAATGGGTGTTTGGCAAGAACTCTTTGAATGAGCTTATTAGCTTTATTGTCAGGGAATTCGAAGAGTTGCCCAGTGAATAATCCAGTGTTGGTTTGTGTTTCAAAAAACGATAACTATTATGATTCGTCACTTGGAGTCGAATACTACAATTCACTCAGTATAAAAAGAAAAGAGATTAGTTGTATTTGATAAAGAAATAGCTATTTTAGTGAACTACACTGTCAAAATGGAGCATCCTTTGATACAAACGATGTCATTTTTGAATGGTTAAATGATTGTTAATTTGCTAAAATAATAGATAGCGACTTAGAATTAGGAGGATTTCTATGATTAAGCTAGTAGCTATCGACATGGATGGCACATTATTAAACAGTAAAAAAGAATTATTAGAGGAGACGAAACAATATTTCAAGAACTTTCATAACAAAAACACTGAAACTTTATTAGTGCTTTGTACAGGTCGTCCTGAAACAGGAATTCGTCCTTATCTAAAAGACTTAGGTTATTTAGAAGAAAACCATTATATTATTAGTCAAAACGGCGCCAACATTTATGAGAGTCAAACCGGAAAACGTGTAATGGATGTCTTTCTTGATTCAAACGCAATACAAAAATGGATTGACCTTGGAAAAGAGCATGGACTTAGTGTTATGGGTGGTAGCATTGATTGTTATTATTCATTTTGACGAGGATCCCAACACATGGATGGAGTTTGATACTAAAAATCGTTAGTGCTAAGCTGAAAAACGGATTTCTAGACGAAGATTCACTTTTAAACTACTGATTTCTATAAAAATTTTGATTATTTAGGGAGATGAAGGAAACAACTTTGAATCGAGTTTTGAAACATTTATTCCAGAAGAGTGGAGAGACGAATTCTATGTGGTTCGTAGTCAAAAATATCTGTTAGAACTATCTAACAAAAGGTGTAAATAAAGCTTTTGGATTTAGAAAAATTAGCCCAAAAACCTAAATATTCGAGCCGAGCGAAATCGCAGCTATTGGGGATGCAGCTAACGATATCGAAATGTTAGAATATGCAGGACTTGCTATTGCGATGGGAAATGCTAGCGAAGAAGTAAAAAGCTATCGCGGACATCGTCACAGATACTAACGAGAACAATGGCGTTATTAAAGCGATTGACAAGTTAATTCAGTAAGAGTACAAGAAGCAAAATGTAACTTATATGTTACATTTTGCTTCTTCTCTTTTTAGTAACTTTAGACAGGATAGAATAATGAGGTTTTCTTGACAAATACGCATTCCTCTAGTATTCTTTATAGCAACAATATAAAATCCTTAGACAGAGACATAAAGACGTACACTAAAGAGATAGAAGCCGTGGCTGAAAGCTTCTAATCGTACAAGGAAAGACACTCTTGAGGAGAATAATGCAAAGTTATTCCGGTAATTCCGTTATCATTAAGAGGGAAAGAGCTCTTTCCGAACTAAGGTGGTACCACGAAAATTTTCGTCCTGACTTCTATTGAAGTTGGGATTTTTTTATTTTTACTCGAAAGAAAGGATGATTCATATGATTCAAAAACCAAAAAGGGACAGCCGATTTATTACCTGAGGAACTCAAAATTTGGCACTATATCGAAGAAACAGCACGCATCATTTTAGGCGATTATCAATTTGAAGAAATGCGTACACCAATGTTTGAAAGCTACGATTTATTTAGCCGTGGTGTTGGGGATACAAGCGATATCGTTTCAAAAGAGATGTATGATTTCTACGATAAAGGAGATCGTCACATTACACTTCGTCCAGAAGGAACTGCAGCGATTGTTCGTGCGTATGTAGAAAATAAATTATTTGGACCAGAACATAAGAAACCGTATAAAGTGTATTATATGGCTCCGATGTTTCCGTTACGAACGTCCACAATCAGGACGTCTTCGTCAATTCCACCAATTAGGAGTTGAGGTGTTTGGTTCTACAAATCCTGCCACAGACGTTGAAACAATTGCGATGGCTTGGGATTTATTAAAAGAACTAGGATTATCCAAATATGCGCTTAGTGATTAACTCACTAGGGAAAAACAGCTGACCGTATTAAATACCGTGAAGCGTTAATTAGTTACTTAGAACCGTTTGCTGATGAACTCAGTGAAGATTCTAAAAATCGTCTTCACAAAAATCCTTTACGTGTGTTAGATAGTAAAGACAAACGTGATATCGAAATCGTGAAAAATGCACCACGCATTTTAGAATTCTTATCAGATGAAGCACGTACTCACTTTGAAAAAGTACAACAATACTTAAATGCATTAGAGATTCCATTTGAAATCGATGAAACAATGGTACGTGGACTTGATTACTATCAAGATACAATTTTTGAAATTATGACAGATTCTAAAATCATTCGGTGCTAAAACGACCATTTGTGGTGGTGGACGTTATGATGGTCTTGTCCAAGAACTTGATGGACCTGAAACACCAGGATTTTGGATTTGGTCTTGGGAATCGAACGTCTTGTCTTATTAATGAAAGACGAACAAGTAGAAGTTCCAGAATTACAAGAACTAGATGTATATGTTGTTGGTCTTGGTGAAGCAACAGAAGAGGAAGTATTAAAACTTTCTATTTCACTTCGTCAACAAGGGTACTCAGTGGACCGTGATTTCTTCGGACGTAAAGCAAAACCACAGTTCAAGAACGCTCAAAAATATGGTGCGAAAGTGGTCATCACACTAGGTGAAGAAGAATTAGAAACAAAACAAGTTCCAGTGAAAGTAATGAAAACTGGTAAAGAAGTAAAAATTAATTTACAAGAACTCTACGAAGATTTCGATAGCATTTATCGACAAATCACAATGGATACAACAGCCATTGACGAGTACTTTGGTAAATAGGAAAGAGGGATGGATATGAAAAGAAGAACAGAATATTGTGGATTAATTAGTGAAAAATTAGTTGGACAAACAGTAACATTAGATGGTTGGGTGGCAAAACGTCGTGACCATGGTGGAGTTATCTTTATCGACTTACGTGACCGTGAAGGCATTATGCAAGTAGTCTTCAACCCAGCACGTAACCAAGAAGCGTTTGAAATCGCTGAAAAATTACGTTCTGAATACGTGATTCAAGTAACTGGGTGAAGTGGCTTATCGTGGAGAAGGCCTAGAAAAACCCAAATCTTAAAAACTGGGTAAATATGAATTGTTAGTAGATGAAGTAGAAGTATTCTCTAAAGCGAAAAACTTCTCCTATCTATATCGATGACGAACAAAAAAACCATCAGAAGAATTACGTTTGAAATATCGTTACTTTAGATATTCGTCGTCGTCCTGTATTAGAAAAAACTTACGCTTACGTCATAAAAACAACTAAGTTCAATTCGTGAGTACTTTAGATGGTGAAGGATATATCGACGTAGAAACTCCAATTTTAGCAAAATCAACACCAGAAGGAGCGCGTGACTATTTAGTACCTTCACGTGTTCACGAAGGAAGCTTCTATGCATTACCTCAATCACCGCAAACATTTAAACAATTGTTAATGGGTGCTGGATTAGATCGTTACTACCAAATCGTTCGTTGCTTCCGTGACGAAGACTTGCGTGGAGACCGTCAACCAGAATTTACACAAGTCGATATCGAAACAAGCTTCCTATCTGCTGAAGAAATTCAAGAGATGATGGAAGGCTTATTGAAGAAAGTGATGAAAGATACATTGGATGTGGATGTTCAAACTCCATTCCCACGTATTTCATTTGCAGAAGCAATGGCTCGTTACGGAAACGACAAACCAGATACTCGTTTCGACCTAGAATTAATCGACGTGAGTGACATCATGAAAGAATCTGACCTTAAAGTGTTCAGTTCATGTATCGAAAACGGCGGTGAAGTTAAAGTCATTAACTTAAAAGGACTTGCAGACGAATACTCTCGTAAAGATGCAGATAGCTTAGCAGACTTTGTTTCTAAATTCGGCGCTAAAGGTTTAGCATGGATTAAAGTTGAAGAAGACGGCCTAAAAGGACCAATCGCGAAATTCATCGTGAACCAAGAAGCAGCTTTCCGTGAACGTATCAACGCAGAAGTAGGAGATATCGTGTTCTTCTGTGCTGACAAACCATCAGTGGTTGCACAATCATTATCTGAATTACGTTTACACTTTGGTAAGAAACATAACTTAATCGATACAAACAAATTCAACTTCTTATGGGTTGTTGATTGGCCATTATTAGAACATGACGCTGAAGAAGACCGTTATGTTGCAATGCACCACCCATTCACTCGTCCAGTGAACGAAGATTTCCAAGCATTAATCGATGATCCAGCAGGAGCGAAAGCACAAGCCTACGATATCGTATTAAACGGATATGAATTAGGTGGAGGTTCATTACGTATTTACCGTCGCGATATGCAAGAAGCGATGTTTAAAGTTCTTGGATTCACAAAAGAATCTGCTGAAAGCCAATTTGGATTCTTATTAGACGCATTAGATTACGGTTTCCCACCACACGGAGGAATTGCTCTTGGGTTAGACCGTTTAGTAATGTTACTAGCTGGCGAAGACAACATTCGTGAAGTCATCGCGTTTCCTAAGAACAGCTCAGCAGTGGATCCAATGACACAAGCTCCAAGTGAAGTGTCAGCGAAAACAACTAGATGAGCTTTCATTAAAAAAATTAAATAAGACCTGAATGGATTTCTAAAAGGAGGAAGAAACTTTGAAGAGTAGTAAAGGGGTTGTGTTTAAAACGACAACAACGTATCCTTCAGCTTTTACAAGAAAAACCATGAGATGTCTGTTGAAGACTTATCGAAAGAGTTAGAAGTTTCTGAAATCACCATTCGAAGAGATTTACAACAATTTGAAGACCAAGGAGTTATCGAGCGCTTCTACGGAGGCGCACGCTACCTTGCTGGAAAAATTAAACAAGAAAACGTGGATCAAATTCAATATAATTCCATGAAGAAAAACATCGCAAGAAGAGCCGCGGGATTAGTACGAGATCATAATATGGTCTTTATTAACTCAGGCTCTACTGCCTTTTTGTTATTAAATTTTTCTAGCGGATGCCAACGTTACGATCTTTAACGAATAATGGTCGTTCCATCTTCAAAAAGCCGTCTACGAAAGCGTCAATCGTGATTAGTGGTGGAGAAATTTTCGAACAGAAAGAAAATCTCTTGTTGGGGATTTTGCGATTAACTCATTCTCAAAAAGCGCGTGCAGACATTTGTTTTCTAGGGTGTTGGAGGAATTAGTAAAAACGGGATTTCAACGTATGCACTTCCAGAGACTGCCGTAAACCGTGTGATTTTAGAACGGACAACAGGGCACCGCATTATCGTTACGGAAGGATTTAAAGTGGGTCGTGATTCAAACTTCCATACGGCTGATTGTAATATGATTACTCATTTAATTACAGACCATACCGCTGACCCTGAAACCGTAGCTTATTTGAAAGAGTATCGGTGTGAAAAGTGTATATTTATTTCGTAATGAAAAAAAGAATGTAGAGGTATAAAATGATTGAATTAGGAGAACGATTAACTCGTAGTTGCTAGTTTTGTTCCAAACGGTTCAAAGGTATGCGATGTTGGTAGTGACCATGCGTATTTACCAGTGTATTTAATTCAAAATAATCAGATTACTTCAGCGATTGCGGGTGAAGTAGTTGAAGGACCGTTCTTATCAGCGAAGCAAACAGTTCGTGATTATCGAATGGAAGACCGCATTGAAGTTCGCTTTTGGGGACGGATTGCAAAATTCTTTTCAAAAAGAAGATGAGATTACTGCTGTTACGATTTGTGGGATGGGCGGAGAGCTCATTTCTCGAATCCTAGAAGCTGGATACACTGGCGGTCATTTAAACGGCAAAGAACGTCTCATTCTTCAACCAAACGTTGCGGAGCATTTTGTACGTGAATGGTTAATGAAGCATTCGTACCGCATTACTCATGAGACGGTCGTTGAAGATAACCATCGCCTATATGAAATTATTGTCGCTGAACCAGTCAAAATGAACGTGTAGAATACACAGAACTAGAATTAAAAATACGGTCCGGTTTTTATTGAAACAACCATCTGAATTATGTGTTGCAAAATGGAAACGAACGAAACCGTAAGAACAAAGAGATTTTGGAACAATTACAAAAAGAGTAAGACGCCTCAACATGAAAAAATTGAGCAGTTTGAAAAAGCGTTTAATGAATTGCAAGGAGTGATTGATCGTGCCAACAGTTAGAGATGTGGTAAGTCGTTTTTGAAAAAAACGAGTGCCAAAGAGTCTATCGGTTCCAAAAGATCCCATTGGACTTCATTTTGGAGATTGGAATCAAGAAGTTAAAGTGATTATGACGACGCTCGATATTCGTCCAAGTGTCATCGAAGAAGCCATTTCTAAAAACGTTGATTTAATTATCGCGCATCATCCACCAATTTTTAGGCCAGTTGCGTTATTTGATTTAACCGTTCCGCAAAATAAAATGTTCCAACAAATTCTGAAGCATGATATTGCGGTGTACGCTGCACATACCAACCTTGATGTCGTTGAAGGCGGTGTGAATGATTGGTTGGCAGATGAATTGCTATTATCTGATGTAACAGTGATGTCTCCAACAACTACAATTCCATCTGTCAAGGTGATTACTTTTGTCCCTAAAAATGATGCTGATAAAGTTTTAGAAGCGATGTTTGAAGCGGGAGCTGGAACTATCGGTGACAACTATAAAGACTGTGCGTTCCAAAGTTCTGGCGTAGGACAATTTACACCCGTCGAAGGGGCCAAGCCTGCAATCGGATCGTTAAATAAACCAGAATTTGTAGAAGAAGTCAAACTAGAAGTTGTATGCTCTGAAGAGGTGTTAAGTGATGTTTTACGCGCCTTAAGAGAAGCACATCCTTATGAAGAGCCAGCAATCGACGTTTTCTCATTGAAGAATTCTGGAAAGACTTTAGGATTTGGTCGCGTTGGAAATCTTCCAAAAGCAATGACTGGGGATGAATTTATCGCTTTTGTTACTGAGCGATTTAACCTAAAAGGCTTACGTTATGTTCCATCTCGTGTGAACCCAGAAGGCCTCATTTCAAGAGTCGCTGTAATGGGTGGCTCAGGCGGAAATTATTACATGGATGCGCTCAGAAACGGAGCGGATGCCTTTGTAACAGGTGATATTTTCTACCATACAGCCCATGATATTCAAGAAACTTCATTATTCCTAGTGGATGCTGGTCATCATATTGAGGTTGTATGTCGAAAACAATTAGCCAAATGGGCTCGTGAATGGAAAGAAGAAAACAATTGGGATGTAACAGTGATTGAAAGTGAAACTTTTACAGATCCATTTGAATTTTATAAAGCAGGTGAAGAAAATGCATAAAGAATTAACAGAACGTTTTATTCGTTACGTAAAGAAAGAAACAAGATCTGACGAAACAAGTCAAACAGTCCCAACAACGCCTTTCTCAAACAGCGTTTTTAAAAGATTTAGAGCAAGAATTAAATGAATTAGGATTCCAAGAAGTTTATTTAAATCCTAAAAACAGCTTCCTAACAGCAACAATCCCATCAAATGTTGACCATGAAGTGCCAACGATTGGATTCATTGCTCACGTGGATACAGCGGACTTTGAAGCTAGAAATATTCAACCTCAAATCCATGAAAACTATAACGGTGAAGCAATTGTCCTAGACGAAGAAGGAAAATTCGTATTAGACCCTAAAGACTTTCCGAACTTAAAGAACTATGTTGGACAAACATTAATCACAACAAATGGTAAAACATTATTAGGTGCTGACGACAAATCTGGTGTGACAGAAATCGTTACAGCAGGTGCTTATTTATTACAACATCCAGAAATTAAACACGGAAAAATTCGGGTAGCATTTGGTCCAGACGAAGAAATCGGACGTGGAGCTGATTTATTCGACGTAGAACAATTTGCATGTGATTTTGCATATACAATGGACGGTGGACCAGTTGGCGAATTAGAGTACGAAAGCTTCAACGCTTGTCGTGCAACAGTTCGTATCCAAGGAAAGAACGTTCATCCAGGCACAGCGAAAGATACAATGGTCAGCGCTCTTGAATTAGCTCGTAAGTTCCAAAACGCACTTCCTGAGTTCGAAGTTCCTGAACACACTACAGGACGCGAAGGTTTCTATCACTTAGTAGCAGCGGAAGGTGTTGTGGAAGAAGCTAAATTAGTGTACATCTTACGTGACCACAGCCGTGAATTATTCAATGCGAAAAAAGACATGATGCTACGCATTGCGACTCGTATGAATAAAGAATTAGATACAGACCGTATTACTGTTGATTTACACGACGAGTACTACAACATGGCTGAAATCATTGAAAAAGATTTCCGTTGTGTAGATGTGGCAAAACAAGCGTTAGAAAACTTAGACATCGTACCAATTATTAAACCAATTCGTGGTGGTACAGATGGTTCTAAGATTTCATTCATGGGATTACCAACTCCAAATATTTTTGCTGGTGGCGAAAACATGCATGGACGCTATGAATATGTTGCTGTGGAATCAATGGAAAAAGCAACACAAGTCATTATCGAAATCGCTCGTTTAGCAGCGCTATAATTTTTAACTAGAAAAAGGAAAGGAGTGAGTTCATGACATTTGATGGTATTTTCACCAAATGGATGATGGACGAAGTGGCGCCTCAATTAGTTGGAGGACGTATTACAAAGATTCATCAACCATTACCATACGATGTACAATTCACCATTCGTGCCAACCGTAAGAACTACTTACTTGTTTGTTCGGCACACCCAATGATGGCTCGTGTACAATTTATTTCTGAGAAACCAGAGAATCCAGAAGTTGCTCCTAACTTTTGTATGATTCTTCGTAAGTATTTAGAAGGATCTATTATCCAATCATTCACTCAAGTAGAAAATGACCGTATTCTACATATGGACGTTTCAACGCGTGATGAACTTGGGGATAAGGCTGGATATCGTTTCACAATCGAGATGATGGGACGTCATAGTAATTTGTTTTTAGTGAATCAAGAAGATAACACGATTATCGATTGTGTGAAACGTGTCTCTCTTGGTCAAAACAGTTATCGTACCTTACAACCAGGTGCAAGCTATGTGATGCCACCTCAAACGCAGAAGAAGAATCCTTTTGACTATTCGCTATTTGAATTAGACAGTTTACTTCATCCATTTATTGGAGAACCAGGAGAGAGAACATTAATGAATGTCTTTCAAGGGATTAGTAAGCAATCCGCTCATGAAATTGTGGAACGTAGTGAAAGAGAGGGTCAAAGCTTAGCAGAAGCCTTACATCACTATCTTGAAGAAGGAAATACAGCGATTCAGCCTACACTTACAAAGGCAGAGGATGGAAAGACGTACTTCTTACCATTTCCTTATATGAGTAAGGTTGGTGAGTCTCAAAGCTTCGACAGCCTCTCTGAATTATTAAGTGCATACTATGTACAGAAGATTCAAGAAGAGAAGATTCAGCAATTAGCAGGACACCTATTGCAAATGTTGAAATCTGAACTTCGAAAGAACCGTGAGAAGATGGTAAAACTCGATGAAGATTTAGCCAGAACTGAAGATGCAGATCATTATCGCGTATATGGAGACTTGATTAACACATACCAACACCAAATTGAAAAAGGTGCAAGTAGTGTAACGGTTCAAAACTTCTACGAGGACTACGAAGAAGTGACGATTCCATTAAATCCATTATTAACGGCTTCTCAAAATGCGCAGGCGTATTTTAAAAAATATCAAAAACTAAGAAATGCTGTAACGCATATTCATGAGCAACAAGAAGCAACGAAGAATGAAATGGATTACTTAGAAAGTGTTATTTACCAAATCGAAGAAGCGGATGTATTTAACTTAGAAGCCATTCGTGAAGAACTTGTTGAGAGTGGCTACTTAAAAACGTTCTGCGTTGAAAAAAGGTATTAAGAAACAAGGTGGCGCGAAACCACATGTGTTTTATGCAACAGACGGCACACGAATCTTGGTTGGACGAAATAACTTACAAAACGACCAATTAACACTCAGGCAAGCGAAGAAGGAATACTTATGGCTTCATGCGCAAAATATTCCAGGATCCCATGTGATTATTGAATCAAGTAATCCAGCGGAAGAAACGATTGGTGAAGGCGCGATGCTTGCTGCATACTACTCAAAATATCGTCTTTCAGGAACGGTTCCAGTGGATTATGTTCAAGTTTCGAAAATTCGTAAACCAAACGGTGCCAAACCAGGTTTTGTAGTCTACGAAGGTCAGCAAAATACTTATATCACGCCTGATCCATTAAAGGTAGAAGCGTTAAGAAATAATAAACCGAAATAGAGGGATATTATGAAGATTATTGTGACAGGATTTGACCCTTTCGGAGGGGAAAAGATTAATCCATCGATTGAATGCGTGAAGGCTCTTCCCGGAAAGTTGAAGGAGTAGAACTGATTCGTTTAGAATTACCAACTGTGTTTAAGGAATCAGCAAAGCGTTTAATGAAGTCATTAATGATGTGAAACCAGACGCAGTATTGAGCGTTGGTCAAGCAGGGGGACGAGCTGGTATTACAATGGAACGTATTGCGATTAATGTCGATGATGCGAGAATTCCAGATAATATTAGTCAACAACCAATTGATGAAGAAATTCAAGTAGAAGGTGAAGCTGCTTATTTTTCAACATTGCCAATTAAACGAATTGTAAAAGCGATTCGGGAAGCAGGAATTTCGGTGGAAGTATCCAATTCTGCTGGGACATTTGTATGTAATCACATCATGTACCAAGCGTTATTTGCTGCAACAAAGGCTGATAAACCGTTTAAAGCAGGTTTTATGCATATTCCGTTTATTCCAGAACAAACGGCGGATAAACCGTCTCTACCGCTTGAAGAGAGCACAAAAGCCTTACAGATTGCGATTGAGACCATTCGTGATTATTTAAATGATGAAGATATTAAGGTTCAAGAAGGAGCCATTTTTTAGAAAGGAGGGATTTGAATAATGTCTACAAAAGCAGCATATATTCATATCCCTTTTTGTTCGCATATTTGTTATTACTGCGATTTTAATAAAGTCTTTATTGAAGGACAACCAGTCGACGAGTATATTGAATTACTTATCAAGGAAATGGAATTGACGGGGCAGAAATATAAAATTAGCACCACTTGAAACATTATATGTTGGTGGCGGAACACCGTCTTCATTAACTCCGCAACAAATGGAGCGATTATTGGATGGAATCCATCAACATTTACCGCTTCAAAAAGGGGCAGAGTTTACAATGGAACTCAATCCAGATGATGGCACACCTGAATTACTCTCTGTGATGAAGGAAGGCGGCGTGAACCGTCTCAGCATGGGAGTCCAAACCTTCAATAACGATTTACTGAAAGCAATTGGTCGTAAGCATACAAAAGAAACGGCAATTCGTACTATCGAGAACGCAAAACAAGTCGGATTTGAGAATATGAGTATCGACTTGATTTTTAGACTTCCAAAACAGACCATTGCTGATTTCGAAGAAAGTCTAAAGATGGCGATGGCGCTAGATTTGCCTCATTATTCCATATACTCGCTTATTTTGGAACAGAAGACGGTTTTCTATAATTTGATGAGACAAGGGAAACTTCCTTTGCCGAGTCAGGATGAAGAGGCTGATATGTTTGAACTGGCGATGAAGACGATGGAGGATTTCGGTCGTCATCATTATGAGATTAGTAATTATGCACTTTCTGGATATGAATCAAGACATAATCTCCATTACTGGAAGGCGGATGAGTACTTTGCTTTTGGTGCGGGTGCTCATGGGTATGTGAATGGAGTTCGTTACCAAAATAATGGACCTATTCAACATTATCTGACTCCGTTAAGAGATGAAAAATTGCCTATTTTTTCAGAGACTTTGTTAACAAAAAAACAACTGATTGAGGAATTTATGTTCTTAGGGTTAAGAAAAGTTTTCAGGTGTTTCAAAGAAAGAATTTATGGAAAGATTTGGAAATTCTATGGATGAAAATCTACGGAGAAGTTATTCAAGAACTAATTGAAGAGGAATTGCTCACAACTACTTCTGATGGGTACGTTCTAACTCACCAAGGGAAAGTTTCTTGAAAATAACGTTTTTCCAATCGTTTTTGATTGATGAAAATAAAAATGAAATTTTTTTGAAAACAAGGGGATATTGTTAAACATTTCTTAAATAGTGTGGTATCATATCTTATGGCATTTTTAAATGCAAAAATAAAAATAAAAGAAAAGGGGATATCTATCCAATGGAAAAATATCGTTAAGATCTTTAACAGCACCAACATTTGTGTCTGCTATCTTCTCAACAATTTCAATTATCTTAGTGGGTTACATCATCCGTAAGAAAAATATTGTTGATGCAAACAGTGGTAAAGTCTTATCTAACGTTTTACTTTCAGTTGCGATTCCTGCGTTAGCGTTCAAAGCCTTCATGGTTGACATTAACGACAAAACATTCACAACTGGTTTAAACGTATTTATTTTTGGTTTTATCGCTTATGTCATTTTAATTCTTTTAGGAGAATTATTCTTTATTAAGGAGAAAGGTGACCGTAAAACTACTTTATCAGTATTAACAACTTTCGGTTCTACAACTTTCTTCGGTATTCCAATCATTAACGGATTGTTAGGAGCGACTGGTACTTTATATGCGAACATCTTTAACCTAGCTTACCGTGTATTCTTATACTCTTACGGTTTAATTCGTATGAGCGGATTAAAATTCGAGAAGAAAAACTTAAAAATGATTTTCGGTAACATCATCGTTATCGCAACATTTGCTGGATTATTAATCTGGATCTTCCAAGCTTCATTACCACAAGTTGCTGTACAAGTAAAAGTTGGTGAAGAAACTAAAGAAGTTATGTACGCTTTCTTACGTATCGATAAGACAGCTCCATGGTTATTCAAAGCTATTACTTACTTAGCTGACTTAAGCTCACCACTTGCATGGTTAGCAATCGGTATCACTTTAGGAAACATTTCTTTAGGTGAAGCCGTTAAAGATAAGATGGTTTGGTACTACAGTGTTGTTAAATTAATCTTAGTTCCTGCAGTATTCGTTGCAGTGATCTTCGCAGTTAGCCCATTCTTACCAATGGCTCCTGAAGCTTCAAAAGGTATTCTTATTATGTTAGCTACACCACCAGCAACAGTTGCAGTGGCTTACGCTATCAAATACGATAAAGAAGCAGCACTTGCAAGTAATGCTTCATTACTAGGAACTGTATTAGCAGTATTCGCAATCGTCTTCTGGATTGTTGTTGGATCTGTTATTTTTCCCAGGAGTAGGATAAAACCAAAAAAAGTAGATCGAATTTCGGTCTACTTTTCAATTTATATAAAATGGAGGATTTAAAAATGAAAGTTTTTAGCATATGGTGTTCGTGAAGTTGAATTACCAATTTTTCGAACAAGTAAACAAAAATTTGGATACGAATTAACATGTATTCCAGAATACTTAAATTCTGAAGAAACTGCTCGCAAAAGCAGAAGGTTTCAAAAGCTGTTATCTTACGTGGTAACTGCTGGGCAAACAAAAGAAACTTTTAGATATCTACAAAGAATTAGGAGTAGAGTACGTATTAACTCGTACTGTTGGTGTAAAACCACATCGATGCTGAATACGCAAAATCATTAGGAATGAAATTAGGTTACGTTCCTTTCTATTCTCCAAACGCAATTAGTGAATTAGCTGTAACATTAGCAATGACATTATTACGTAACGTTGCATACACTGCAGCAAAAACAAGCCAACAAGATTTCACTGTAGACACTCAAATGTTTGCTAAAGAAATCCGTAACTGTACTGTTGGGTGTTGTTGGTATCGGACGTATCGGTTTAACAACTGCGACATTATTCAAAGGTTTAGGCGCTAACGTATTAGCTTATGATGCATTCCCTAAAGAAGGCGTTGACCACATCTGTACACAAGTACCTTTAGATGAGTTATTAGCTAAATCAGACGTGATTTCAATTCACGCTCCATACATTCCAGCAAACGGAAAAGTAATCACTAAAGAATTCATCAGCAAAATGAAACCAGGTGCTATCTTAGTAAACACTGCTCGTGGTGAATTACAAGATATCGATGCAATTATCGAAGCTTTAGAATCTGGTCACTTACGTGGTGTTGGTTTAGACGTATTAGAAGGAGAAAGCGAAGTATTCTTCAAAGACTTACGTGGTCAAGAAATCGCAAATCCTGCTATCCGCAAATTAGTTGAAATGTACCCACGTGTATTATTAACACCTCATATGGGTAGTTACACTGATGAAGCAGTATTAAACATGGTTGAAACAAGTTTTGAAAACTTAAAGGAATATGTTGAAACTGGTTCATGTAAAAATGACATTCAATGCTAATTGAAAGCAAACGAAAAAAATCTCTTAGAGCAATCTAAGAGATTTTTTTGCGTTTAATTATAAATATTTGAACACTGCTAGGAACATAAAAATCGCTCCAGCTAGTACAAATAGATGCCAGATGACATGATAGAAATTATGATATTTACGTTTATAAAAGATTGTACCAAGAGAGTAGCTCAATCCTCCAAGGAAGAGATAAAGGATGCCGCCCCATCCCATGCTTTCATATAAAGGCTTCAATGTGAAAATGGATACCCATCCCATTGCTAAATAAAGAAAGACAGATATTTTGGAGAACTTCTCTAAGAAGAATGCCTCAATAATGACGCCTCCAATCGCAAAGGCCCAGATAGCAATACAGAAGATTAATCCTTGTTGACCTCCGATTCCAATTAAACAAAACGGAGTGTAGGTACCTGCAATCAAGAGATAGATGGACGAGTGGTCAATTCTCTGGAATACCTTAGCCGCTTTTGTGAACTTGAAGCTGTGATAGAGTGTAGAAGCTAAAAATAATAAAATTAGCGACGCGCCGTAAACGCTAAACGCTATAATTTGTGTGGTATTATTGACCGCTACGGCTTTCATTAAAAGTAATACGAGAGCGGTAATTGCTAGAGCAACACCGATACCATGCGTCACGGCATTTAACACTTCACCTATAATCTCAGATTTTATGGATTGAGCTTTTCGTTCTTTTCTTAAAGTAGATGCTTTCATCGCAACACGCTCCTTTCGATAACTCTCATTATAGAAGGCAAAACATCTTTTGTCCAACATACTTTCTAGGACTTTTTTGTGAAATTGACGTACGTTCGTTGTTAAGAAAGGCTTAAATAGGCGGTTTTAAGTTTCCATTACTTGTGTTTTATAGTAGAATAGTACATATATCAATAACGGGGTTTCCCACAAAAGGAGAATAAAAAATGAGTGTTCATATTAATGCTAAAAAAGGCCAAGTTGCTGAATCAGTTTTAATGCCAGGAGATCCATTACGTGCAAAATTTATTGCTGAACATTATTTAACAGAAGTAGAACAATACAATGCAGTCCGTAACATGTTTGGTTACACTGGTTTGTATAAAGGTCAACGTGTATCTGTTCAAGGTAGTGGGATGGGGATTCCATCTATTATGATTTATGCCAATGAATTATTCACTGAGTTTGGCGCAGAACGCATCATCCGTATCGGTTCTGCCGGCGGTATGCAAGAAGATGTTAAAGTTCGTGATATTGTTTTAGCACAAGGAGCTACAACAGATTCATCAATTTTCAACAACATTTTCCAAAACCAAGTAACTTTCGCTCCAATCGCAAGCTTTAACTTATTAGATAAAGCGTATCATTTAGCAAAAGATCGTGGTGTTGGCGTTCACGTAGGGAACGTATTGTCTTCTGACCGTTTCTATAACGCTGAATTAGACAAGAAGAAATTAATGGATTACGGAATGCTTTGTGTGGAAATGGAAGCTGCAGGATTATATGCTTTAGCGTCTCAACACAAAGAAAGAAGCATTAGCAATTCTTACAATTAGTGACCACCTATTAACAGGTGAAGAAACAACTGCACAAGAACGTGAACAAACATTTAACGATATGATGGAAATCGCGTTAGAAACTGTACGTGCATAAATTTTGAAGTAGAAAGAAGGAACCCGAATGGGAAATAATCCAAAACCTCAAGGTGCGGTTCAAAACGGTCTTTAGAGTCGAAAAAGTTTCCGTTTGGATATTTATTTTCTGGCTGTACTATTAACGGGAGTATTTACTTATTTTTGGAACGAGCTATGCTGCTCGAACTTCACCACAAAATCAAGCTGCTCAATCTGAGCAGCAAAATGATTCAAATAGTGATTCTGTCGATCAAGTGGTGATCTCACAAAATGAAGACTTTAGAAAAAACTAGAACTTGTATATGACACACTTGATGAACGGTTATGTTGATAAAGAAATATCTAGCAAAGACGATCTTATCAACGGAGCCTTAAAAGGAATGAGCAGAGGCGAGCAGGTGATCCATATACGAACTATTTAGTGAACGATGAAACATGCTGCGATCGATGAAACAATGACAGGTTCGTCGGGTGGAATCGAGTGCGGAATTACGTTCTGAAAATAATCAGTGATTATTAGTAATACTCGTGAAGGGAACACCTAGCTCAAAAAGATTGGTCTTCAAGAAAATGACGCTAATTCTTAAAGTAGATGGTGAAGATATGGAAGGAAAGAGCATCTCTTATGTTGTATCTAAAGTCCGTGGGAGAAGTTGGAACAGATGTAACCTTTAACCATCCAACGTGAGTCAAGGAGCTAGAGTAGAAAGATTACTCGCGCTAAAATTTGCTATCGAGACTGTTAAAGGAACTGTGGATTCAACCAGATGCAACAATTGGTCACGTTCAAAATCAACTCATTTACTAAAAAACACTGCAAAAAGAAGTTGAAAAAGCTGTAACAGATTTACGTCGAAAAAGGCGTTAAGAAATTTATCTTTCGACGTGCGCTATAATCCTGGTGGATTATTAGATCAAGCGATTAGCGATTAGTGAATATGTTCGTATGAAGAAGGCAAGACTATTTCTAAATGTTGAAAGATCGAAATGACAAATCAAGTCATATAAAGCATCTAAAGACTATGGTACCTTTAAAGATTACTAGAACCTATATGTGCATTACTTGTAAATGAAGGTAGTGCTTCTGCATCTGAAATTTTTAGCAGGAGCCCTGAAAGAGTCTGCAGATGCAAAATTAATCGGTTCTAGAACATTATGGTAAAAGGAACCGTTCAATCTGTAATTGAAGTTTGCGAAAAACGCTTGAGCTGAAAATACACGACTAGCTAAAATGGTTAACACCAAACAGAAACGTGATTCACAAAACAGGTATCGATCCAACAGAAGCAGTATCAATGCCTGAATACTACAACATCACGATCATCGACACTCGTGAAGTCGTAAAAGAAGGTTCTGATGTCTGATAATGTGAAAAACCATTGAAACAATCTTAAAAGGGTTAGGATATGATGTAAACAGCGGATGGATATTTTGATTCGTAAAACAACTGAGGCTGTAAAAGACAGTTCCAAAAATCAAAAGATCTCTAGAAACTGGTGAAGTGAATGAGACAAACGGGTCGGCTTTAATGAAGTACAATTCATGAAGAATTGAAAGCAAACGATACTCAATATAAAAGCTGCGGTGAAAGTATTACAATAAGGAGGATAGGGAATGAACGAAGAGAAACTCAACTAGAAAAATTCGACCCTATCATCTATTGAAGAGAACGTCTCAGTCTCGAAAAGGATAAAGAGTAAACAAAAGAAAAACTTCATCCAATCATCGAAGAAATTCTAGGTTGGATTTTGTCAATCATTGCCGTTGCTAGCAACTATTATGTTTCGTTTTATACTTTTTGTAGGAAGATCCATTTACAGTTAGTGGACAATCGATGTATCCTACCCTTCATAATGGAGACCATATGATTATGTCAAAAATTGGCGGTATTAATCGTTTTGATGTGGTTATTTTGCAAAGCACCTGATGAAGATAAAGAGTATATCAAACGAGTCATCGGATGCCTGGAGACACTGTAGAAGTTAAAGGCGTGTCCTATACATTAACGGAAAACAGGTGGGAACAACCGTTTATCAATTCGAAATAATGATCAAAGAAAGACTGTCTATCATTGATGATTTCACATTAAAAACAATTGACTGGAGAGGATAAAGTACTAGAAGGAAAAATACTTCGCCAATGGAGATAACGAGAGGAGTTTCAAAGGACAGCTGAATGATTGGATTTATTGATCAGGCTTCATTGAAGGAAAAGCAGTATTTTCACTGTTTGGCCTCTAAATAGAATCGGTGGTCTGAAAGATTACTCAAATTTATACCACATTATTATAAAGGTGATTACGATTATCGTAATCACCTTTTTGATCTTTAAATGAATATGGTAAAATTAGAATAGAGGAGGTGGGTTCAGGACTGATATTTCTTTAAAGAATGTTTCGTTTTCTTTCTGATAAAGGTAGTCTAAGACCCTATTTTTAATCAGATAAATCTACTCTTGATACAAATTGGAAGATAGGTTTGATTGGAAGAAATGGAATCGGTAAAACTACCTTATTAAAAATGTTAACGAAGGAATTAGAATACAGGTGTCATTTACAAATAGCACTACATGCGTTTATTTTCCTCCTACAATTAAAAATCATGATTTAACGTGTTTGGAAATATATAGACAAAAGCAGTGAAGGGAAAGAATGGAAATTTATAAGAGCTAATCTTTTTAGGGTTTTAGATTTAAGTGTTTTGGATCAGCCTTTTTATCTTTATTATCTCAGGAGAACGTATGCAAAGTTCTTCTTGGGAATTTCTGTTTACGAAGGAAGATGCTTTTGTATTAATTGATGAACCACGAATCATCTTGATTCCTTAGGAAGAAAGTGTTGCTGAATATCTGCAAAAAGACAGGGATTCATGGTTATTTCCATGATCGTGAATTTTAGATGGATGTATCGATCATGTAATAGCCATTAATCGCAATAGTATAGAAATCAAAGTGGAAATTACAGTAGTTGGTATCAAAACAAGCTCCAAAAAGATCAACTCAGAATTTAATGAAAATCATAAACTAATAAAGAAATTAGCCGATTAAAGGATGCTTGAAGGAAACCAAACAATGGTCCGATCGAATTGAAAACACTAAAAATGGGCATAAAATATCGGGAATTAAACCAGATAAGGGATATATTGGGCATCAATCCGCAAAAATGATGAAAAATCAAAGAATCTTATAAAACGGCAGAAAAACTAATTGAAGAGAACGAGTTTACTAAAAGATATAGAGCTCAGGAAAACTTGTTTTTGCATCCATTGAATTTCTCCTAAGAGGAAATCATAAAAGTGGAATCATCTTTCTTTTAATTGTGGAGATAAAAATATTCTTCAAGATCTTTTCTTTTTGTAATAAAAGAGGGGATAGAATATCGATTAATGGAGAAAAATGAGCTCTGGAAAAGAGTACTTTATTTAATTGTCTGATTGGTAAACTGAAGTGGAGGTCCTCTAGATTTTAAAGCCAAAAAGATTTAAAAATTTCTTATGTTCCTCAGGAGTTAAAAATTTAAAAGGCTTTTAAAGAATATATTCGTTCAAAAGGAAATCGATGAGACACTCTGTAGAACTCTATTAGCAAAACTAAATATTTCGAAGAGATTTGTTAGAAAGTGATATCGAGTCTTACAGTGACGGCCAAAAAGATTGTTATTATCAATAAGCTTAGCAACAGCTCATTTGTATATATGGGATGAACCTATGAATTATATCGACGTAATTTCTAGAGCAAATTAGAAAGTAATACTGGATAATGATATTACTCTTATATTTTGTTGAACACGATAACTATTTTAAAAGAAGATCGCTAATAAAAATATAGAATTGTTATGAACAAGAAATTCTAAATTAAAAAGGAATTATCAAAAAGGTAATCTCTCTCTTTTACGTGTTGATTCTCACAATATTCAAATAAATTCTAATTAAAGATATAACTTTTATGAATTTTTCGCAAAGTTTGAAATATTTTGAATTTTAGACAATTTATGTTGATTTTACTTAAAAATAAATAGAATGATACTGTATGATTATTATCTGATTGATATTTTAATTATTATTTAGTTATTTTTCATGTAATGGTGGCAGGACTACAAAATATTATAAGAAGTGAGGAATCAAAAATGAAATTTGAAAAACGACAGAGGTTTTCAATCCGGAAATTTAGCGTGGGGAGTAGCTAGTAATTATAGGTCAGTTCTTTTTAGAGAACTATAAATGTACCTGTTGTGCAAGCTAATGAGGGTTGAAGATCCGGTGTAATATCTCAAGATAAAAGGTGCCGAGAACTGCAACCATCAAGGGCGATCTACCAACAGATGTTACTAAACAAAAAGGAAAAAAGTTGAATTAGGAAATAAGGAGAATGTTCCTATAGCAAATGAAATTAAAAAGGAAGAAAAAGGCTGTTACATCAGGAATCGATCAAAACAGACGCTTCAAGCAAATCTGAAAGTGAAGTTTCTAACAATGAAACAACTGATAATACAGATAACACAACAAAAGAGACAACTAATAAAGAAGATGGGTTAGAGTCAAACCTTTCTAAAACAATTAAATAATGCAATCGTTGAAGGCGAAGTCGTAACGAGAAGCCGAAGTAAATAATTTTGAATGATTCAACTAATAAAAAACTGAGATTGAAGGATCATTACGTCATACATCAGGGGTTGTTGAAGGAAGCAAAAAGCAGCATTTATTTCTAAAGAGGTGAATCAAGAGACTATTGACGCTTCAGTTTAAATCTTCAAATGCTAGTGAAACTTTGTGGAATCAGATGAAAAGCTCGGGGCACACTGATACTGTCTCTTATATGCTCAATACAGCTGGGGTACAAGCGTCTTCCGCATCTAATGAAAAACCATATATGACTATTGAGCGTTATTTTTGGACCTGATGAGGTCGTTCTATTTGTAGATTATAAACTAATTAAAAATGGATCAACTATTGAATTAAGATATAAAGTTGGTTTAACAAGAATCACTTCGGATGAAGTTGAATTAACTCAGGATGCAGAAAGATTTAGGTTTCACTTATGAAAAAGAAACAGGTTATTTAATTAAAGAACTATCTTTAAAACCATCAAGTAGCTAGTAAGACTTATGTAATTGGGCTACAATCCAAAAATGACCCAGATACACGTGTTGTTGCGAATCTTTTAATCGAAGAACCTCCAGTATTCCAAATAGTAGATAATTATTCTTATTTATATGGCACCGATGAGAAGCAGAATTACAGGAATGGTATATTATGATTCAGTGACTTATGATACAAGCACAAGCATATATGACTGCAACCCCAGTTTAGTTATTATATCTTTCTAATAAATCGAAAGTACGATTTCTGACGTAAAACCAGATACCCACAAATATTCATCCAATCTTTGGTTGTCTATTCCAGGAGAAGAACAGATTATAATCTTCAGAATGACGAGGCTCCTGTTAAAATTACTAGATTCGAAGTTAAAAATGCCAGTCAGGTGTTGAAGTAGAAATTTATTAAAGATGGACCAGCTAAAGGGATAATATATTTATTGAAAGAGATAATATAACTACCTCTAATGTTTTTGACGGACAATAGATGTATACATCAGTATATATGCACTGATTACGACAATGTAAACGATCCTAGAGGTAATTCAGTTTTCTCCATATAGAATTAATCTTTTAAACTTACCCGAAAAAGCTGGAAACTATTTTATTGACTTAGGTTACTGATAATATTGGAAGAGTAACAAACTATCATCTTAATTTAATTACTAAAGAAATATCCCAAACATCACCTTCTAGAAATGATGGTACATATGTTTTAACGAATGCTGATGTAATGTTTTGAAGCTGATAAAATTTATCGTGTTTCAAATCAACACCTCGTTACCTTCTACAAATCAGAAACAAAATTATTGAGAACTTAGTACTGAATAAAGCCAATGCTACTTTAGAAAATCCAAGATAGTGTCCCTCAAGAATTACTATCGATCCTTTAGATAAGACAAAAATACATTGTTACTAAAACGCTGAGTAGTGTTATCTCCTGTGTGTATTCGTTTTAAAGTGAAAGCAATCGACGGTCACTTTGGGAAATAACAATGTTGTTCGTACATTTAAATTTAAGTACTAGAGGTTAAATAATATCTCGATCAAACTTGGCAGGAGGGACAAGCTATACCTAATGTTCCAATTTCGCTAACAAATGGAACGAATATTACTAATCTGTCTGTGGAGTATAGAAGGAAGAAGGACTTGTTCGCCGATTCTAATAGTAACAATGGACTATCTAGGTTATGCTCTTAAGAAGACAGAAGGTAAAAAAACTGCGATAGTCACAGCCACTTATTTAAATAGCGAGAATGAGGTCGAGCAGATTAATAAGATTTTACCTATGAAGTTACTCTCAGTCCTGTTTCTAATTTAAGTTTATCGATTACAAATGATAGACAAACAATTGTTGAAGGAATCGATTCAAAGACATTCAACTAAATGCTCGTGTAGGGTGCTGAATTAAATGTAGATGAAAGTAAACTTCCTGATGAGTTACTTATGATAAAAGTTTTAAAAGAAGATTGCTGGAATTGGACAATATGAGGTCAGTATGTTATCCCTGTTACGGCTTCAAAAATGGAGATCGATAACCAAACGCAGTTGAACTAACGGTTACTCCTGGTGCTTTTTGATATTCCAAGTGTTTCTTATGAATATACAGCCGGAAAAGAAATAGCACCAATTACTCTTAAAATACCTGCAAATGCAAGAGTGAACTATACGTCGGCTCTTTACCAGAAGCAGGGATTAAAATGGTCAGAAGATACAATTACTAGTACTCCGACTCAGGTTGGAACTTATACAGTTTCTGCAGAAGTTACAAGAACTACTACTTCTGGAAGTAGCCAAAAGAGCAACTGCAACAATAAGAATTAAAGTAAAATAGTGTTCCACTTTAATTTTACAATTCCTGATAATCGTAAAAGAAGTAAAGTTTTAGACGCTCTTCCTTCAATTCCGTTGCAAGCAGAAGGTGCAAATATTACTCTAACTTCAGTTTCCCTACCGTCAGGAGTTAATTATAATTCAGTATCTAAAACTCTTGAGGCATACCAAACTAGAGTTGGGACTTACAGCTACATTTACAGCAACAAGTGCGACGATTAGTAGCAACACAACTGCTAGTGCATCTGTATCAATCACTGTTACACCAAGGGATTTAAATGTTAGCTGAAAAATAAAAACCAAGAGAAAACAGTCCTATCTCCTGTAGACGAAGTGAGATTAACGTTTCTGATGAAGGAAGGCTAGATTGAGCTTGATACTAGTAAACTTCCTCAGGGGTTAACACAATGCTTCCACGAAAACAATGTCTGGAACTGCTACAAAGTTGGTGATTCCTCAGCAAGGCAACAGTTTGCAAAATGGCAGATTCTCCGGTGTCTGGAGGATATTCGACGAATATCAGACCACTCTGATGCATGTAAACTAAACGACAGAACAAACCATCCATTTGGGCGAAAATATCAAGAACATGGTCGTTAGTCATAGCGAGCATTCAAAACTTAGACGAGATACTTAAGTGTAGTTTACCCGAGGTCAGACTTAGACTCTTATCTAGAATCAACGGCTGGTTACACTTGATCGTGTAATCACACAATCGAGTGGAACTCCTACAAAAGCTGGGGTATATGCAAAATTCGTTTTGAAGCTTCTGTTGAATCAGATTCATTAGGAAAGGAACTGCAGAAGAAATATTACCTTGAAGGTTATTGATGATCCAGTATCTCTGTATGAAAAATGATCGTCGTTAATCGTTCTAGAAATAAAGCTAGACCCGTTACATTACAGGTTCCTTCTGATGCTAGAGTGAGTGTTGACCAAACTAAACTTCCTAGCGGTTTAACACACAATGCGCAAAACGAAAAAACAATTGAAGGAACTCAACGTCGCTGGTCAATATGATATTCCAGTAACGGTGACAAGTTCTGAGTGAAATAAAACCATTACAAAGGATATCTCCGATTGATGTTGTCGACCTGACACCACAACAAGTGACTCTCCAACAATTTTCTGTTAAAGAAAATAATGACGGAACTCACACAATCACCATTACTCAACCTGAGGTAATCTCCAATAGAAACAATCAAAAATGGTAAAAGACGGAGGAAACTCCAAAAAGTTAAAGTGGAACGTGACAGATGCTAGAAAGAGACAAAACTAACTTTCTACAAAGACGTAAACGCCAATAATGAGTTTGATGAAAATACAGATGCGGTCCTGGCACTCTGTAATCAAAGATGGCGCCGATGGTCAAAAAGGAGAACAAGCGACTGCAGGCCCTCAAGGAAGTTTGCAGACCTAAAGGTGACAAAGGTGATCCAGGAGCAGTTGGATCCTCAAGGTGCAGCTGAGCTACAGGTGAGCAAGGCGAGACAAGGTCAAGCTGGACGTGACGGTACAAAGACTGGAGAAACTCAAAAGTTCAAAAGCAGAACGAGATGATACTAAGAAAGAAACTAGAAATTAACGTTCTACCGAGGGCCGTAAACGCCATGTCAATGAGGTTTGATGAAAATACGGATACTGTTTTGGGTGCATCTGTAATCGGAGGAGTGGCGCGATGGTCAAAAGGAGAACCAGGTATGCAGGTCAGGTGTTGCCGGTCCTAAAGGGTGATAAAGGCGATCCAGGAGAAGCAGGTCACTCACAGTGGCTGGACTCTGAGGGGTGATAAAGGCGAGTCCAGGAGAAGCAGGTCCTCAAGGTGTTGCTGGACCCAAGGGGTGACAAAGGCGACCCAGAGAAGCAGGTCCTCAGGTGTATGAGACCCAAGGGAGACAAAGGCGATCCAGGTGCAGCCGGAGCTAAAGGTGCAAAGGCAGAACACAGGTCAAAGACTGGACCTTGACGGTAAGAGACTGGGAGAAACCTCAAAAGTTAAAATAGAACGCGACAATGCTAAGAAGAGAGACAGCTAACCGTTCTACCTTGACACAGCGTAGTCGTCAGTTTGATGAAGCCACAATGATGAAGCTCCTGCGTTGTCTTGCTAAAAGATGGCATATACCGGATCCAAAGGGAATTCAAAGGATCCAGGTGTTTCCGAGTCAAAATGGTATTGACTGGGAAAGATGGTAGCTCTCGCGATCGTTATTAACTGACGATTAATGATGGACAGTTAATACAATTTCAGTAAACAACCGCACGGAGACTAAACAGAAGTCGTAGTTAAAATGGGAAAGATGGAAAGGATGGAACATGATAAATTACTCTATTTCGCTAACCAAATGGAGACCTCCTACCAGTCCAACATCCTACAGATGGAATTTCCACTCTAACAGGAATCGACGACTAGTCGTTGGCACCATCAAATGGTTCTTCGACAAATGGAACTCCAACAAATGGTACACACCTTATACAAATACACCAGCAAATAATAGCCTGTTGGAAGGCACAACTATTGGAGGAGCAGATTCCATCAGCGATCGGTCAAGTCCGCAAGAATCCATCGTTAGCTTCCATAGTACTATCTCAACTGCAAACGATAGGTAGCTAATGAGACTAACGATAAATGCTATTTTGCCAAATACTGGAGCGCATACAGAAGTCATTCTCAAGTGCTTCTAGAGTGGTATTCTTTTAACGCCTCTATGTGGGTAAGAAAGAAAAGAAGAATAGTTGTTGAGTGATTTTCTCTGCATATGAAGCTCTAGAAAGCACCTGCCTTCTGAATCTAAAAGATCAGGAAGATCGAGTCGAAGTACTCACTTCCTACGATTTTTCGTCCAATTTCCTCTCTCTTCTCCAGTAAACGATTTCTTTACATAGGCTCTTCCTATTAAACACACACGTCAAAATAGGAATAATACACGTTTTGTGGAGGAAAGATATGGATCAGAGTGTTTATACGTTCCATTTGATGCTAATGCTTGAATTACGACATTTTGCACATCAATTACTTTTGGCTTTGTATTTGCCTGTGGTTTATTAATTATGGTGGTGAAAGAAAGCAAGAATAATACAAGCCGGAGTAAAGACACACGATTATTTCTCTTACTTCTGCCTTAATGATGATTATTTCTAAAGACGTTTTTCGTGCACCTCTAGATTACGATACTACGTGTGGCTGCTCAAATTTGACTTAAGCTGGATTTCCTCTCATTGAGTGGTGGCATCATCATGAGGATAAAATAGGTGGCTTTAACTAACTTAGTCTGCTAGTATTTGGGCTTTCACCTAGAGTTAGAATCTGATATTGATCACTGGGAGGATTTGGGTTCTGGAATTGTTTGCTCAAGTATCTTCCCTTTGTTTATGTTAACTACGCGCTAACACACTTGATCTACAAAACCGCAATGGCAGATTTATCTGAATGCGTTATTAATGGAACTGTTGGAGACCTATCTCTTGTTCACGCAGTATTTTATATGAATACTGTATCTAAACAATGTCATGGTAGCAAATGTGGATGTGATACTGATACAGGAAGTACAGAAATCAATAAGTTCAGACAGAGAATGATATAGAGGAGATCCTACAAAGTTGATGAGATATCAGATATCAACTCCTCGAGAAAAGACATAGTGAGCTTTAGGAATTCAAAAAGGTCAAATTTAAATCTTTCTGACAATAATCGCATAATAGTGTTATAGTAGTGAGACCGGACTATTTCTCCAGTCTCATCATATTTGGCAGTGATTAGAAATGAGTTGTGTGAGGGAATTTGCTATTTTCGTGTTTTAGCTGACAAACTTAAACATGAGAGACTCATTTCTGAGTTGGAAGTTTCATCGTCAATAACAAGATAAAGGAGTTTACTATTATGAATAGAGAAGAA